>Ga0126362_10000060_pt1 | contig 130451 bp, 118 predicted proteins | sample ANMtaG_FD_126269 | JGI IMG/M metagenome (GOLD analysis project Ga0126362, IMG submission 126269) | Continental margin sediment microbial communities from North Pacific Ocean - ANME2c_DSS_Sorted | ecosystem: Environmental > Aquatic > Marine > Continental margin > Sediment | place: Pacific... | reverse complement strand
GCGGCCCGGCAAAGCCGGTTCCGCGAGAGCTTGAACTCACCCCCAGGCTTCGCGCACTTCGTGTCGCTTCGCCACCCCCCTTCCAGGGGGCGATACCTGCGGCCCGGCAAAGCCGGTTCCGCGGTATCCCTGGCATTCAGGGTTTCCTGATGCGAAGCACGCCCTCTTTCTCATTCATGCGCGCGAGAACTGCTGGCGATACGCCGTGGGCGACAGCTTGAAGGCCGAGACGAAATGCTTGCGCAGCGACACCGCCGAGCCGAAGCCGGCGCCGGTGGCCACGCGCTCCACCGGGTGGTCCGTGGTTTCGAGCAGCCGCTGCGCGAGCGCGAGGCGCTGGTTCTGCACCCACTGGCCGACGGTGGTGCCGGTGGATTCGCGAAAGCGCCGCGTGAAGTTGCGCCGGCTCATGAGCGCGCGCCGCGCCAGGTCGTCGAGCTCGTGCGGCGTGTCGAGGTTGCTGCCGAGCCATTCGAGCAGCGGCGCTAGACGGTCGCGCTCGGCCATGGCGGGCACGGGCTGCTCGATGTACTGCGCCTGCCCGCCCTGCCGGTGCGGCGCCACCACCATGCGCCGCGCGGCGCGGTTGGCCGTCTCGGCGCCGTGGCGCACGCGCAGCAGGTGCAGGCAGCAGTCGATGCCCGCGGCCGTGCCGGCGGAGGTGAGCACGCTGCCGTCGTCCACGTAGAGCACCTCGGGCTGCAGCTTCACCTTCGGATACTGCCTGGCGAAGATGGGCGCCAGCTTCCAGTGCGTGGTGACGGGACGGCCGTCGAGCAGGCCCGCCTCGGCCAGCACGAAGGCCCCTAGGCAAAGGCCCATCACGGTGGCGCCGCGCCTGTGCGCGGCCTGCAGCGCGCGGATCAGCTCGGGCGGCGCCACCGAGCAGTCGTCGTGCCATGAAGGCACGACCACGATCTGCGCGCGGCGGATGGCTTCGAGCCCGTGCGGGACGACGAGCGCGAAGCCGGCGTTGGTGCGCAGCTCTCCCGGCTCGGGCGCGCACACCTTCACGCGGAAGCGCGACTCGCCGGTCTCGGTGCGGTCTTCGCCGAAGACCATGCAGGGCACGGACAGGTGGAAGGGACTGATGCCGTCGAAAGCGACGACGGCGACGGTTTCGGCGGTTTGCTTCAGCATGGCCCGATCTTATCGATGAATGGCTTTCGGGCCACTGTCGGAAAACGAGGCCAAGGCGAAGAATCAGGCCATCCGAACAACCGAAGAAAGAGGAGCCTTCCATGAGCACAAGCACAGCAACCCCGCGCCGCGCCCTCGTCGTGATCGACGTGCAGAACGAGTACTTCGAAGGCGGCGGCCTGCCGATCGAGTACCCGCCCATCCTCGACACGCTGCCGAACGTGACGAAGGCCATGGACGCCGCCCACGCCACCGGCACACCCGTGATTGTGGTGCGCCACCATGCGCCCAAGGGAGCACCTGTGTTCCAGGCCGACACGCACAACGGCCAGCTGCATCCCGAGATCGCGAAGCGGCCGCACGACCACCTCGTCACCAAGAGCTTTCCGAGCGTGTTCACCGGCACCGACTTCGCCGACTGGCTCGCGCGCCACGAGATCGACACGCTGAGCGTGGCCGGCTACATGACGCAGAACTGCGACGCATCGACCGTGTTCGAGGCCATGCACCGGGGCCTGAGCGTGGAGTTCCTGTCTGACGCGAGCGGCGCGCTGCCCTACGAGAACGCGGCGGGCAAGGTCACGGCGGAGGAGATCCACCGCGTCTTCAGCGTGGTGTTCCACAGCAACTTCGCGGCCGTGACCACGACGGATGCGTGGATCTCCGCGATGCGCGAGGGCCAGGTCATTCCGAAGGACAACGTCGTCCTGTCCAACCGCCGTGCACGCGGCCTGGCGTAACCCGGTCGCCGGCTAGAAGTCGGCGCAGCCGTTGCGCTTCTCGGTGTCGACGCAACTCGACAGGTTGGGCCGCGAGCGCACGCGCGACCATTCGCGCGCCAGCACGTCGCCGCCCTGCGTCGCGCGGTCGCCTTCCAGCGGCCCGGTGGCGAAGCAGATCGGCGGCGGGCCGATGTTGCGGTCGTACACCCATGTGGCGGGCAGGTCGCGCAGCGCATCGGGCCGCGGCAGGTTGGGCACGCCGCCGACGAACAGGTTGCCCGGCACCACGTTGACCCTGTAGCCCTCGGCCGAGGTGAAGGCGCCGTTGATCGGGTACACGCCCGGCGGGCTCGGCTGCAGCGCCGGCGAGAACATGAAGCCGGCGAAGCCCGCGCCCGTGTCGCCCAGGATCAGCCCGGTCACGAGGTAGCTGAAGAGCGGATTCGGATAGCCGAAGGGCCGGGTCGCATTGGCGATGAGCACCGTGGCCACCGGCTGCTGCGCGTAGATGAAGTGGTTGGCGCCCGCCGGAATGCTCACGGCGCACAGGCCCGAGTAGGCGCAGTGGTACAGGTTGGGATACAGCCCCGAGCCCGCGCGCCCGCCGCGCGTCTCGCCCACCCAGGTGTCGGCCCACACGCGCCACGGTGCGCCGGCGATGGTGTAGCCGCCTGTGTTCTGGAAGCGCGAGGCCGCCACCAGGTCGACTCCATTGGTGCTGCTCACGTTGGTGCCCAGCAGCAGGTCGCCGCTGAGCGTGCGCACGAACACGGTGTCGGCCGCCATCGAGGTGGCGGACACCACCTGCGGCGCATTGCCTGCGGCGTCGTAGCCGGTGACGCTCACCGACCCGAGCTTGACGGTGTCGACGTCCACGTACCGGAAGGCGCCGGCCGCGCCGCCGCCCACGGTGTCGGCGCTGACGTTGTTCGCCGCCTGGTCGAGCAGCACGCTGCCGCCGGTGGAGCGCGCCAGCAGCGTGCCGGCGGTGATCGGTGCGGAAGCGGTCTGCGTGATGTTGCCTGCCGAGATCAGCCCGATGGTCGACGCGGTGAGCGCGCTGCCGAGCTGGATGCCGCCGCCGGCGCCGTTCTGCAGGGTCAGCGCACCGGGCACGGTGAGCGGCCCGACCACGCTGATGTTGCCCGCGTGCGCATTGCTGCCGGCCACGATGGTGGGCGCGTCGAGCCGCGAGAACTCGGCGGCCGACACCGCGAAGCCGGTGGCCGCCGTGCCGCCCAGCGTGATCGTGCTGCCCGTGCGGTCGACCGCGTTGCCGGCGGCATCGACGCCGCCGGGGCGCAGGTCGAGCACGTTGCCGGCGCGCACCGTGCCGGTGAGCACGAGCGCGTCGGTGCTGCCGTCGTTGCTCGCGCGCAGCACCACGTTGCGGTTGCCGTCGATGCGCCCGCCGGTGCCGAGGGTGACACCCGTGCCGTTGGCCTGCGACTCGCCCGCCACGTCGATGTCGCCCGCGCCCAGCGTGGTCACCAGCGCGTTGTTGGCGATCAGCACGCCGCCTGACGTGCTGCTCATGGGACCGGGCGTCACGAGGCCACGGATGCCGATGTTGCCGTCGACGCTGCGCACCGTGACGTTGCTGAGGTCGACGGCCTGCACGGCCAGCGGGCCGGTGCTGGGGTCCGTCACGCCGCTGCCGATGCCGACGATGGAGATGTCGCCGCTGGTGGTGAGGATCTGGCTGGGCCCCGTGCCCGCGCCGATGCGCACGCCGGTGCCGCCGGGCGCCGTGCCCGTGATCGACACGTCGCCGGTGCTGCTCTGGATGGTCGCGCCGCTCAGCTGCACCGTCGCGGTGAAGCCCGAGAAGGTGGGCATGCCGCGCTTGCCCGTGATCTGCACCGAGCCGCCGGGGCCCGCGTCGCCCAGCGCGGTGGTGCGCGTGTCGATCGTGGTGTTGGTGATCGAGACGGCCTGGTTGCCCGTGGGGCTGGTGTCGGCCGTCATCGTGACGTTGCCGCCGTTGGTGGCGATCTTCGCGCCGCTGAGGAAGATCGATCCGTTCTGCCCGCCCACGCCCGCGTTGAACACCACGTTGAGCGCGCCGGAGTTCGACTGGATCGAGTTGTTGCTGAAGGCGTTGATGTTGTGCGCCGCGTCGAGCTCGAAGGTGAGCGGCGTGGCGCCCTTGCTGCGCACGATGGCGGCGTCGGCCGCGAAGGTGATGTTGCCGTCGGTCGCGACCCCGCCGGTGCCGGTGGTGATCGTCACGCTGGTGCCGCCGTCCAGCGCGTTGTTGATGTCGCCGTCCTGGATGGTCGAGTTGGCCAGCGGATCGAAGGGGTTGCCCGTGAGGCTGCCCGAGGCGGTGCCGTGCGCGATGTTGACGTTGTAGGGGTCGATCGTCCACTTGCCCGCCGTGCCCATGGGTGCCGAGGCATCCACGCGCAGGCCGGTCAGATCGAAGTGCGGAGCCGAGGTCTCGATGTTGCCGCCGTCGCCTCCGCTGGCACCGCCGCGTGCCGACAGGCTGCCGTAGCCGCGCAGCGTGTCGCCCGCGATCACGTTGATCGTGCCGCCGTTGCCGGTGGCCGACTTCGCGTCGGCGCGCAGGCTGGCCTGGTCGCTGATGGCGATGGTGCCGGTGGCGCGCACGTCGATGGTGCCGGACTGGCCCGCGCCGCCCGCGTCGATGGTGGTCACGTTGTCGAACGAATCGAGCACCAGCACGTTGCGCCCGGCGAGGCTGACGGTGCCGCCCGCGCCTGTGCTGCTCGACACATCGAGCACCGGCAGGAAGACGGTGCCCGAGGGCACGTCGCGCACATTCACGCGCCCCACGCGCACGTCGCCGCCGCGTCCGTCGATCGCGATGCGCCCGCCCTCGGCGCGCACGGTGCCGCCTGCTTCCATGGCGAGCGCCACCGCCGATGCGTCGCCGCCGATGGTCGCGGTGCCGTTCGCCACGTCGAAACCCTTGCCGCCCGCCGTGCCGGAGATCGATATGTCGCGCCCCTTGCCAGCCGTGATGCTGCCGCCGAAGATGGTCACGCCGTTGCCGGCGGCGTAGGTCACGCCGGCGCCGCCGTTGGCAGCCGACGCCGAGGTCAGGACGGCGCTGTTCGCGGTCAGCCCCTGCATGTCGCTGCCGGTGCCGTCGATGGCCACGCGCCCGCCTGCGTCGATGGTCGCGCCGCGCATCGAGATGCCGCCGATGTTGCTCGTGGTCACGTCGGGGAAGGAGCTGTCGACGAAGTCCACCGTGCCGCCGTACACAGCGACAGGGTCGGTGGCGGTCCAGCTGCGCGAGCTGCCGGTGATGCTCACGTCGCCGGTGCCGGTGCGCAGCACCGTGTCGTTGCTCTCGGTGCTGTCCATCAGGACGCCGCCCGCGCCGATGCCGCCCGCGCCGGTGATCGAGATGTTGCCCGCGCCGGTGGTCAGGCTGCTGCCCGAGACTTGCACGCCGTCGGAGCTCACGTAGTAGCTCGGATCGCCCGCCGAGGTGCTGGTGCCCTGCCCGCGCAGCGTGATGGAGCCGCTGCCGCCACAGTTGCCGGAGGCCATCGCGCAGGTGTTCAGCGAGCTGTCGAACAGCGAGATGCCCGCGCGCCCGACATTCGGCCCGCCATCGGTGGGCGCGATGCCGCCGACCGCGTAGCCGTTGACCGGATCGCCCTGGCCGTAGAAGCGGATGTTGCCGCCGTTGGTGGCGATGCTCGCGTTGTCGAGCTCGATCACGCCGCCGTTCTTGCCGCTGTTCGAGTTGGCGTCGAAGTCCACGTGCAGCGCGCCGCTCTCCGAGCGGATCGAGGAGCCGCTGCCCATGCGGATGTCGCGCAGCGAATCGACCGTGAGGCGCGCGTCGCGCCCCTCGGACTTGACGATGCTCGCGTTGTCCTGGAACACCACGTCGTTCGACTCGCCGTCGTTGGAGCCGGTGCGCAGCTTCACGTCGGTGGAGCGGCCCAGCGCATTGCCGATGGCGGTGGAGCTCACGCGCGTGTCGGCCGTGTTCAGCCCGTAGTCGTTCGGGTCGTACGCCGGCACGGTGTTGTCCACGTTGAGCGTGCCCTTCGACTCGACCACCCAGGTGCCGTTGGCGCCGCTCGCGCCGCCCGCCGCGTCGATCTGCGCGAGCTCCGTCACCTCGACCTGCCGGGCCGTGGTGGTGATGGTGCCGCCTGCGCCGCTGCCCGCGCCGCGCGCCTGGATCTGGCCGGAGACGTGCGTGTAGTCTGCGCTCAGGCTCACCGTGCCGCCCTGGCCGTTCTCGCCGGTGGCGTTGGCGCGCAGCGCCGAATCGGGCGACATGCTCACCGCGGCGTTGCCGGTCACCTGGATGCTGCCGCCCTTGCTTCCGCTGGCGTCCGCCGTCAGTCCGGACAGCCGCACGTAGTCGGCGCTCGCGGTGATCGAACCGCCGGCCACGCCGGCCTCGGAGCCGGTCGCGTCGATGGTGCCACCCAGCAGCATCTCGTTGCTGCGCGCGCTCGACTGGCCGCCGTCGAGCACGATCTCGCCGTTGCGCGTGGACAGCGAGCGGGCGCGGATCACCCCAGTCTGGCTCACCACGAGCTGGCGAGCGTCCACGTCGGCCGCGGCCGCCATCAGCACCACGCGGCCACCGTCGGCCGTGACCTTGCCGGTGCTCGTGTTCATGAGCTGTGCAGTGGTGGTCTTGTCGGTGGCCTGCAGGTCGGCGAGCTTGAAGGTGGTCTGCCCGTCCAGCGGCACCTTGAATGTGGTGAGCCCGTCGCCGTCGAAGTCCGGGTTCATCGAGAGCTTGCTGGCCGACACCAGGCCCACCGAGCCGCGCGCAACATTGATCTCGCCATCGTTGCGCACCGAGCCGCCGACCAGTGCCACGGTGCCGCCCGGCGAGGCGGTGATCGAGGCCCCCTGCTCCAGCCGCACCTGCGCCACGCTGTTCGCCGGCCCCACGAAGACCAGCTGCTCGCTCTTGTCGAAGGCCTTGTTCTCCGAGCCCGCGGGCATGAAGTTGCTGTTGGCGATGTCCAGCGTGGAGGCCACAAGCCCGCCCACGTTGACCGACGAACCGTTGCCGAACACGATGCCGCTCGGGTTGATGAGAAACACGCTGCCGCCCGGCAGGTTCGGATTGCCGATCAGCGATGTCCTCAGCGCGCCGTCGATGCGCGACGCCTGGATGGTCACGCCGTCGCCCACCACGCGGTTGAGCAGCACGGCGCGCGTGCTGGGCTGCGCGATGTTGACCGTGCCGCCCGCGCCGATGGAGAAGGTCTGCCAGTTCGCGATGCCACGCATCATCGGCTGGTTGATGCTCATCACGCTGCCGCTCTGCGTCATGGTGACGCCGCCGGCAATGGAGTTGAAGCCCGTGGGCAGCACCTGCGCCATGGCCGGCGCGGCGCCCGCGCAGATCAGCGACAGCGCGATGGGCCGCAGCTGCAGCCGCCGTTGTGTGAATCGGTTGCGTTGCTTCATGGTCAGAACGCCTTGATGAGCTGCACGTAGAGGCGCGGGTTGCGCCCGCCGCCGTCGGTCTGTGCAGGCGGCGTGCCCGCGCGCCAGGCCAGCGTCGCGTTGATCGAGAAGTTGCCCGGGCGCGACCAGCTCAGGCCCACGCCGTAGCCGCGCAGGCTGTGGCTGTTGACGCCGTCATAGGGCGTCGGGTTGCGCACGATCTTTCCGTGCGCGGCGTCGTAGAACAGGAAGGGCGTGAGCTCCTCGTTGAACGACCAGCGCCATTCGACCGTGCCGATCACGCCCTGGTCCACCAGCAGTTCGCCGGAAGGGTAGGCGCGTACCGCGCGCGCGCCGCCGAGCGCGAGCTTTTCCGAAGCGTCGAGGTTCTTGCTGGCCCACTGGCCGCCGACGGACAGGTACAGCGAATGGCGCGGCACGATGGCCTGCAGTCGCGAGAACTGGAAGCTCAGCTTGGTGAAGCCGCCTTCGGTGTGATGGCCCGTGACGCCCCGGTCGAAGTCGCGGCTTTCCGGATCTCGGATCGAGAGGTTGCCGTGGTACAGCGTGCCGGAGCTGGCCCAGTAGCCGCCGCCCAGCAGCTCGTCGCGGCGCTCCCAGGTCCAGCCCAGGCTGAGGCCGTTGACGCGCTTCTTCGAGTTGAAGTCGGCCGCGCGCAGTTCGTCGGTGAGGTCCTTCACGTCGACGCCCAGGCGCAGGAACAGGTTCTGCTGCCGCTGGCGGATCACCGGGTAGCTCAGCGAGAAGTCGAGCACGTTGGCGCGGCCGCGCGCATCGAGGTCGGCGAACTGGCCACCCAGCTCGTAGCTCACGCGCGAGAGGCCCACGCCCGCGCGCAGCCCGCTGGTGCCGATGGGCGCCTCGTAGGCGATGCGGCCGAACTGCAACGCGTTGCTGTTGGAGACCATCAGGCGCATGTCGAGGTTGTCGCCGATGCCGAACGGGCTGAGCCAGCGCGCGGTCCCACCGACGCGATAGCGGCCCGACTCCTTGGTGCCGTGGTTGTCGCCCTCGGCGGTGAAGGCCCAGCGCGGCGCGGCGGTCACTTCCACCGCGAGGTCGGTGGTGCCCGGCTGCGTGCCTTCCTGCAGGCCCGAGGACACCTTGATGCCGGGCTGGTCCGACAGCAGCAGCATCGCGCGCTCGTAGTCCGGCGCGCTCACGGCGGCACCCGGCTGCAGCGGTGCGAGGAAGCCGCGCACGCGCGACTCGGCAATCGGCGCATCGGGCGCGACCGTCACGTCGACCTTGCCGAGGCGGCCCTCGATCACGCTGATCTCGACGATGCCGTCGCGCACCGTCTGCACCGGCACCACGGCCTGCGCGAGGAAGTAGCCTCGCTCCTTGTAGCGGGCGGTGATGGCCTTGGCGAGTTCTTCCAGGTCGGTGAGCGTGACGTCGCGGCCGATGTACGGGCCGGTGATGGCCTGCAGCTCCTCGTTGCTCAGCGCCTTCACGCCGTTGAGGCGCAGGTCGTTGAGCTTGAATGTCGCGCCTGCTGCACCACCCGTGTTGCGGGGCGGCGCGGGCAGGCTCTGCGGGGCGACGGTGCCGGTCGGGGCCTGCGCAATGGGCCGGTCGCAACTGCCGCAGGGATCCTTGGTGGGCAGCAGTTCGGTGCCGCTGCTGTCCGCATCGGCGGCGTGCGTGCGCTGGGCCGCAATCAGCAGGGTCGCGCCGACGAGGGCCGTGACAGCGAAGGCGATCGGTGTGGGACGTTGACGGACTTTCATTTCAACTCCCGACCGTCAAGCGCCAGTTGCCGATCAGGTTGAACGGCGCCCAGAAGAAGGGATGGGACATCTTGGGATCCTTCAGCACCGCGAGCTGCCCGGCCTGCATGGCCTTCTGGATGTCGCGGCCCTTCGAGAGCTCGCCGTAGAGCGTGCTCATGAGCACGGCCGTGGCGTCGTCCGACACCGGCCACAGCGAGGCGATCAGGCTGGAGCTGCCGGCCGAGAGAAACGAGCGCGTGAAGCCCAGCACCTCGTCGCCCTGCGCGATGCGACCGAGACCCGACTCGCAGGCCGAGAGCGTGACCAGCGCGGTGCTGTCCATCGGCAGCCCGAGGATCTCGTGCGCCTCCAGGAAGTTCTGCTTGCCGCCCTCGTTGGCCAGCAGGATGCGCGAGTACAGCGGATCGACGGCGTCGGCCTCGGCGTGCGCCGCCACGTGCATCAGCGGCGAGCGCGCGGCCACGTCGCGGAACTGGGTCTTGGTGGCGGCCGCGCCCATGTACACCGCGTTGCGCGGGAACAGTCGCGCGAGCTGCTTCACCTCGGTCTCGGCGCCGGGCAGGTCGTACTTGTCCTCGATGCGCGGATTGCCGAATGCGGTGAGCGATGCGTTCACGCGCGGCGTGCGCTGCGCGAGCTGCACCGCGATGCTCATCGACGGCGCCACCGCCACCGGGTGCGTCTCGATGATGTAGCGGCCGTCGAGCCGAAGCGCCTGGAACGGCAGGTAGTGCAGCGGCCCGTGCGGCACCACGATCAGCCGCTGCCCCGGCGCAAGCCCGAGCGGCCCGAGCAGCGCGGCGCCCAGCTTGTCCGCATTGGTGATGGCGGTGCGGCGGCCACGCACGATGGAATTGCGGAAGGTCTCGACCAGCTCGTTGAGCTCGTCGCGCTTCACCGCCACCGTCTTCTCGGCAATGCCGTCCGGGCTCACGACCCACACCACGAGACGGTCGGGCAGCGAATGGAACTGCACCACGCGCTCGTCGGCCGCCAGCGTGCGCTGCAGCGTGGCCAGGTCGACGGTGGTGGCGGCCTGCTCGTTGATCTTCGCGCGGCCGCGCACCGCGTCGAGCAGCGCGCGCGAGCGGCTGTGCTCGCTCACCTCGAAGGCCTGGCGCGCATCGCCCGCGTCGCTGTAGATGGCCACGCCGCGCTCGAACACCGTCTGCAGGCCCGAGAACAGGCCCATCTTGAATTCCTCGCTGCGGAACCTGGCGCGCACCTTGTCGACGTCGCCCAGCGCACGGCCCACGGCCTCGGCGGCGGCCTGTTTCTGGCCCAGCGCGAGTTCGCTGCGCGCCCCGCCGTCCCAGGCCCAGAGGCGGTAGTACTCGGTGTCGGCGCCCACCTGGCGCGCGGTGAGCGCGCGGTACGCATCGCGCGCTTCGGCGGGCTTGTTCTCGGCCAGCAGCAGGCGCGCGCGGGTGCGGTCGAGCTGCGCGGTGAGCGGCGCGTCCTTCGGCGGAGCCATGGTGCCGAGCACCTCGCGCGCCCGTGCCGGGTCGCCCGATTCGATCAGCGCATTGACCAGCGATGCCTGCACCAGCGGCGCATAGCGCTGCGAACTGTTGGCCAGTGCCTCGTCATAGCTGAGCACCGCGCCGGAGTAATCGCCGCGGCGCGAGCGCACGTCGCCGATCACCTTCTGCACGGGGCCGACCACCAGCTTGGGGTCGCGCGCCTGATGCCTGAGCGCTTCGCGTGCGAATTCCTCGGCCTTCTCGAGCTGGCCCGAGTAGCTGTAGACGATGGCCAGGTCGCGATTGGCCATGGCCATCAGGTTGGGATCGTTGGTGGCGTTGGCCAGGTGCAGCGCCTTGCTCGCGGCGCGCACGCTCTGGCGGAACTCGCCCGCCTCGGCCAGCGCGACGGCCTGGCTGCAGTACTGGTAGCCCGAGAGCTTGACCGAGTCCTGCCCGTAGAGCACCGCGCCTTCGCTGGTCAGGGCCAGCAGGGTGTCGGTGTCCGCAAGGCGGGCCTGCTCCATCCTGCTGGCCGCGGCCTCGGCGCTCGTCGCCTGCTGCTGCGCCGATGCCACGGAGCCGTAGCCCGCGAGAAGAATGCATGCCAGACCGAGTGCACCCGCGACTCCCGCACGGCGACGTGCAGGGCACTCCCATCCCCATCTCGAAAACCACGCCATTGGACCCCCGCCCGTGGCCCATGCAGCCGCTGTGCCGCGGATGCTCGACGCGGCGAAAGTGCGCGCCGTTCAGGCCTCGTGGGGGCGAAGTCTAGGAGTGGCCTTTTGCCGCGCCTATTCGCAATACGGTCTAGCGCTAAAGGACTAAGCTGGCACGGCGTCGGTGTTCGCGCGGTCCCAGTGCCGGTGCTTCGCGATGGCGGCGATGAAGCGGTGCGCGATGTCCGTCGCGCTCGTGCTGTCGCCCAGGTTGGTGACCGGCGTTGCGGCCACCACCAGGCCCGCGGGCAGCTCGTCGGCCGGCGTGTCTTCGGCGATGCCGAGCGTGGACAGCAGCCGCGCACCCTCGCCCACCGTGCAGATCGCCTTGCAGTGCTTGTAGGCCTCCAGCACGAAGTGCACCGCGTCGCCGATGGCCGCGAGCGCGGCGGCGCCTTCGCTGCCGGCCGGCACCAGCACGGCGTCGAACATCACCGAGGGCGTGTTGGCGAAGGTCGCGTCCACGTCGATCTGGCGCTTCGATGCGCTGGCCACGGTGCCCAGTCGCGGCCCCACCACCTTGCATTGCGCGCCGGCCTGCTCGAGCGCGTCGCGGATCGGCTTGAGCGAGGCCGAGTCGACGCCATCGGCCACGAGGATCGCGACCTTGCGCGTGCGCACGGATCCGTCGCCGCTGCCGGCCATGCTCAGCGCGGGCGACTCGTCGACGGGCAGCTCGATGCGGTGTTCGCGAAAACCCGCACGGCCGGCCGCGGCCTTCGCATCGGGCTCGCCGATGCCCAGCGGTTCGGCCACGCGGCGCGCGAGTTTCTCGTCGACGTGCGCGAGGTTGTCGACCACGCGCTGGCGGATGGCCGGCACCTCCAGCTTCGACAGCTCGAAGCGGAAGGCCGCGACGATGTGCTCCTTCTCGGCCGCGCTCTGGCTCTCGAAGAACAGGCGCGCCTGCGTGAAGTGGTCGTCGAACGAAGCGCTGCGGCGCCGCACCTTGGGCGGTTCGATCTCCTCGGGGAAAGACTGGAAACCGTGGCTGCCGCCGTCCACGCGGAACTCGGTGCCGCTGCCCAGCGTGTTGGGCTCGTAGGCCACCTGGCCGCGCGCGATGATCTGGCGGTGCATACCGTCGCGCTGGAAGTTGTGGAAGGGACACACGCCCTTGTTGATCGGCAGCTCGTGGAAGTTGGCGCCGCCCAGGCGCGAGATCTGCGTGTCGGTGTACGAGAAGAGTCGCCCCTGCAGCAGCGGGTCGTTGCTGAAGTCGATGCCTGGCACGAGGTGGCCGGGGTGAAAGGCCACCTGCTCGGTCTCGGCGAAGAAGTTGTCGGGGTTGCGGTTGAGCACCAGCCGGCCGATCTTCTGCACCGGCACCATCTCTTCCGGAATGAGCTTGGTGGGGTCGAGCAGGTCGAAGCCCAGTGAATGCTCCCTGTCCTGCGGAATCAGCTGCACGCCGAGCTCCCACTCGGGGAAGTCGCCGTTCTCGATGGCTTCCCACAGGTCGCGGCGGTGGAAGTCGGCGTCCTTGCCGGCGATCTTCTGCGCCTCGTCCCATGCCAGGCCGTGCACACCGAGCTTCGGCTTCCAGTGGAATTTCACGAAATGGCTCTCGCCGCGGCTGTTGACGAGGCGGAAGGTGTGCACGCCGAAGCCTTCCATCATGCGCAGGCTGCGCGGGATGGCGCGGTCGCTCATGGCCCACATCAGCATGTGGGTGCTCTCGGGCATCAGCGAGGCGAAGTCCCAGAAGGTGTCGTGCGCGCTCGCGGCCTGCGGCATCTCGTGGTGCGGCTCGGGCTTGACGGCGTGGATGAGGTCGGGGAACTTCATCGCGTCCTGGATGAAGAACACCGGGATGTTGTTGCCCACGAGGTCGTAGTTGCCCTCGCGGGTGTAGAACTTGACGGCGAAGCCACGCACGTCGCGCACGGTGTCGGCCGAGCCGCGCGAGCCGGCCACGGTGGAGAAGCGCACGAACACGGGCGTCTTCGCGTCCGGGTCCTGCAGGAAGTCGGCGCAGGTGAACTGCGACATCGACTTGTAGACCTGGAAGAAGCCATGCGCCGCCGAGCCGCGCGCATGCACCACGCGCTCGGGAATGCGCTCGTGGTCAAAGTGCGTGATCTTCTCGCGCAGGATGAAGTCTTCCAGCAGCGTGGGGCCGCGCGCGCCGGCCTTCAGCGAGTTGTGGTTGTCCGGCAGCTGCAGGCCCTGGTTGGTGGTGAGGGTCGTCGGGTGCTCGACGGTGAAGCCCTCGAGCTGCTGCTGCTTGGCGCTGCCGGCTTCACCCGCCCTGGCGGTGCTGGCGCGGCGGCCGGCGGCGGCCTTGTTCTGGGGCGACATCGTGGACTTGCTGGAATCTTTCATGGGATGGGAATGAAGGACAGGCGTTCAGCCTGTTCCGTTGCCGCCGTCGAGGAACATGTCGAGCACGTTGACCACGGCGACGAGACAGATGCAGCCCGCCACCGCGGCGACGGACCAGACGAGGATCTCGTCGCCCCAGCTGCCGGCGAGCGAGTCGAAAAGCGTTGAAAACTCCATGGTTCCCCTCCAGGGCGGCAAGCGAAATGCAAGGTTATGTTTCGCATGGTCCGCGCCCCGTAGTGGCCGCCCTCCCACCGCTGTGGGAGAAGGAATGCGCACAAGGTAGGAGTGCGCCGACAGCGCATCGCGCGCGCCTACGCAGCTTCGAGGGCCATCGCCGCAGCGGTGAAAGGGTTCGTCGCATAGGATGGGTCGGCGACGGCATCACGGCATCTTTCGTGCTTGTCGCTCACTGCCTCGCGCACCGGCCACTTCACCAGGATCGCCCGGATAGCACCGGGAAGAAAGTATCTCCATGCAGATCAGGATCGGTTTCGACATCGAACTCGGCGTCACCGCGCCCACGGCCGTCATCTACATGCTGCAGGTGCATCCGTCGCACGCCGGAGCCCTGCAGGGCGGAGAGCACATCACGCTCACCCCGCCGCTGCCCACGGACCACTACCAGGACGGCTTCGGCAACAGCTGCGCGCGCGTGCATGTTCCTGCGGGAGTGAGCAACGTGCGCCTGCGCAACCATGCGGTGGTGTACGACACCGGCTGGCCCGACCCCGTGGACCTGAGCGCCCGCGAGCACGCCGCAGCCGATCTTCCGGTGGAAACGCTGCCCTTCGTGCTGCCCAGCCGCTATTGCGAGGTCGACAGCGAGCTGCTGGCGTTCGCCTGGGCCAACTTCAGGAACGTGACGCCCGGCTGGCCGCGCGTGCAGGCGATCTGCGACTTCGTGCACCGGCACCTGCGCTTCGACTACGCGAGCGCGCGACCCACGCGCACCGCGCTGGAGGGTTTTCGCGAAGGCACGGGCGTGTGCCGCGACTTCGCGCACCTGGCGATCGCGCTGTGCCGCTGCATGAACATCCCGGCGCGCTACGTGACGGGCTATCTCGGCGACATCGGCGTGCCGCCCGTGCGCTCCCCGATGGATTTCAGCGCATGGTTCGAGGCCTACCTGGGCGACCGCTGGCACACCTTCGATGCGCGGCACAACACGCCGCGCATCGGCCGCGTGGTGATCGGGCGCGGGCGCGACGCGGCGGACGTTCCGATCACGATGGTGTTCGGCGCGAACGAGCTGCGGCGCTTCGAAGTCACGACCGAGGAGGCGACCGGCTAGCAGGCAACGGCCTCGCAACAAGCTGCCATACGGTGAAATCCGCGAGCAACATCGCGGCCCGACGCTCGCCGCTCCAACCACGATCGAGGAGCAAAAGTGTCGATTCCAGAATACCGGCAGCCCGGGCAGAACCACAACCACAAGCACGGCCGGAGGCACGCGGTCGCCGAACCGGTGCACGGCCACAACCTGGCCGACGATCTTCCGCTGATGGCTGCGCAGCTCGGTCTCCAGCGCCGCCGGGCGCTGGCGTGGCTCGGCTCCGCCGCCGCGGCCGGCCCGGCGCTTCTGCTGGGCGGCTGCGGTGGCGGCGGAGGAGGTTCCGACGCAAGCAGCAGCCTCGCGGGGCTGGTCGCGGCCTCGGGCACGACCTCGGCGAGCACGACGACGCCGGCCACTTCCACGTCGAGCTCATCCACGACCACCGGCAGCAGCACGAGCAGTTCCAGCAGCAGCAGTTGCACCGCGCTGCCCGGCGAGACGGCGGGGCCGTATCCGGCGGACGGCACCAACAGCTCGTCGGGCTCGACCTCCGACATCCTCACCGCCAGCGGCATCGTGCGCAGCGACATCCGCAGCAGCTTCCTCGGCACCACCACGCAGGCGGGCGGCGTGCAGACGACGCTGACGCTCACGCTGCTGAACACCTCATCGAGCTGCGCGCCGCTTTCGGGCTACGCGATCTACCTGTGGCACTGCGACCGCGACGGCAACTATTCGCTGTACTCGGCGCCCACCGAGAGCTACCTGCGCGGCGTGCAGGTGACCGACAGCAACGGGCAGGTGACGTTCACGACGATCTTTCCGGGCTGCTATTCGGGCCGCTGGCCGCACATCCATTTCGAGGTGTTCCAGAGCCTTTCCACCGCCACGACCGGAAAGAACTCGGTCCTGACCTCGCAGCTGGCGATGCCCAGTGCCGTGTGCAGCGCGGTGTACCCCTACGCCACGGGCTACACAAAAAGCGTGGTGAACTTCGCGGCGATCAGTCTCTCCACCGACAACGTGTTCGGCGACAACACCTCGGCGCAGATCGCGGCGATGACGCCGACCATGAGCGGCAGCGTCGCCGCCGGCTACACCGCGACGGCGACCATCGGCATCGCGCGCTGAGCCGAAGGCGCGGTCAGGTCACCGCCCCGAGCCGGCGTTCGCTCGGGTGCGCGAAGTAGAACCACTCGGCGCCCGGCAGCGCCATCGCGTTGGGAAACACGATGAAGCCGTCGTCGGGCGCGCTCACCAGCGTGCCGTCGTGGCGCATGCCGATGGGCTCGCCGCGCTGCACTTCGTCGAAGGTGGCCCAGTCGCGCACGAAGCTGTCTTCCTCGTGCAGGCGGTCGGTCACGCTGGCAAGGCGCAGCAGCTTCGGCGGCTGCGCGGGGCCGCCCGAAAGCCCCTCGGGCAGCTCGGCCATGCCCAGCAGCGCGAGCGTGCGGCGGATGGCGCGCCACGCGACCTCGGGCGCCTGCGGGTCGAGGTGCTGGCCGCATTCGAGCGTGACGCCGTAGCCGCCGCGGCTGCGGATGTATTCGTTGGTGCCGCGGCCGAAGTCGAGTTCGGCCTCGCTGGCCGGTGCACCGCCCGCGCGCTGCGCGAGGCCGGCGGCGTAGATGTCGAGCCAGCCCTCCACCACGATGGGCGTGCCGATGTGCAGCGCGAGCTGGCCTTCCTCGAACGAACGGGCGAAGGGCTCCAGCGTGCCGCTGTTGTCGCGCGGGCCGATCATGGCGAAGGCCTCGCCCTCGCTCTGGAAGGAATGCAGGTCGAGCAGCACCTCGTGGCGCTCGATGAGAGGGGCCAGCACGTTGGTCACGCGGGCCTCGTAGTCGGCCGGCGCCTCGGTGGGACGGAACAGGCGGTTGAGGTTGCGCTCGCCCTCGCGCTGCAGGCGCCGCCGCGCGAGCGGGTTGGCGACGGGCACCATGGTCAGCTCGCCGCGCAGCAGCCGCAGCGAGCCGGCCGCGAATTCGGCCAGCACGCGCTCGATGCCCAGGGTGCCGGAGACTTCGTCGCCGTGCACGCCGCCCATCACGAGCAGGCGGGGACCGGGGTTCAGCGAGGCGAAGGCGTGGATGCGCAGGCTGTCGGTGGCCACGCCGGCAAAAGGATCGGAAGACATCGGGGGATTATTGCGGAGCCCTTTCCCTGTCCGCAAAAGCGCTATTCATTCAATAGCAACCGGCGGCCCCGCGACCGCCTTGCCGCGACCCGGTTCAGGCCTTGGCGACGCCCGCCAGCTGCTTGCGCATGTCGGTGATGACGGCGCCGTAGTCCTTGGCATTGAAGATCGCGCTGCCGGCCACGAAGGTGTCGGCGCCGGCCGAAGCCACGCGCGCGATGTTGTCGGCCTTGATGCCGCCGTCGACCTCCAGGCGGATGTCGCGCCCGCTCTGCTCGATGCGCTTGCGCGCCTGCTCGATCTTGCGCAGGGCCGAGTCGATGAAGCTCTGGCCGCCGAAGCCGGGGTTGACGCTCATGATGAGGATCAGGTCGATGTCGTAGATGGCCCAGTCCAGCGCCTCCAGGCCCAGCCCCGGGTTGAACACCAGCCCGGCCTTGCAGCCGGCCGCCTTGATGGCCTGGATGCTGCGGTGCGTGTGGGGCGAGGCGTCGGGGTGGAAGCTGATGTAGTCAGCGCCCGCTTGCGCGAAAGAGGCTGCCAATGCGTCGACCGGCTGGATCATCAGATGCACGTCGACGGGCACCGGGGTGCCGTCGGCGGTTTTCGCGTAGGGCTTGAGCGCCTGGCAGATCATCGGGCCGAAGGTCAGGTTCGGCACGTAGTGGTTGTCCATCACGTCGAAATGGATCCAGTCGGCGCCGGCCGCGATCACGTCGGTCAGTTCTTTGCCGAGGTGCGCGAAGTCGGCGGACAGGATGGAGGGCGCGATGCGGAACGGGGTGCTCATAGCCCCTGATTCTCGCAGCCGGCGCAAGCCCGACCAAAGGCCTCCGTTACCATGCGCCCCATGTCACACAGCCCCTTCAGCGTACAAGTCGAGCCGCGCTACCTGGCCGACCAGTCTTCGGCCAAGGACAACATCTACACCTTCTCGTACACGGTCACCGTCACGAACACGGGTTCGGTGGCCGCCCAGCTGATCGCGCGCCACTGGCTCATCAACGACGCCTCGGGGCATGCGCAGGAGGTCAAGGGCCTGGGCGTGATCGGCCAGCAGCCGCTGCTGGCACCGGGCGAATCCTTCCGCTACACCAGCGGCTGCCGCCTGCAGGCGCCCAGCGGCACGATGCACGGCAGCTACTTCGTGGTGACGGAAGAAGGCGAGCGCTTCGACGTGCCGATTCCGATGTTCGTGCTCGAAGCCGACATCGGCGGAGCCCCGGTCTCTCGCGTCCTGCACTGAGCGCAGCGCCCTCTCTTTTTCTTCCCCCCGCCCCCCGACATGGCTGCCGCATCGCGCGACTTGCAGGGGCTGCTTGCCGGCCTCGATCCCACGGCCGATGTGGCGCAGCGCCACATCTGGCTCATCAACATCTTCGACTGGGTGCGCGGCGACCGCGCCTCGCCCCAGGCGGCCATCGGCCGCGTGCAGCTGCTGCTCGACGCCATCGAGGCCCGGCCCGAACTGCGCGAGCGGCTTCGCGCCTGGTGGCGCGCCTGCACGCGGACGGTCGACCTGACCACGCTGCTGGCCGACTACGGCTTCGCCCCGCGCACCGCCTTCGCGAGCGAGCTCGGCGAGAGGCTGCGCCGCAAGATCCTGCCCGGCACGCCCGAGACCACCGACGCCTCGGACCTGTTCCGCATGGTGCTGCCCGGCGTGTTCGACGCGGGCTGGATCGCGCTGCTCGACGAGACGCAGCTCGCCCGCATCGGCGCATTGCTGGCCGACGCCGCGCTCGACGAAGACGGCGCGCCGCGCTGGCGCCACACGGTGATGGACGCCGTCACCTACTGCAGCAGCCAGGTGGTGGCGGCCGGCTTCTCGCCGGAATTGCGCCTGCGCATGAACTCCGAGGTGCTGGGCGAGACGCGCCCCTTCCACTCGCTGATGGCCGACCTCGACGAACTGCGCGAGCAGATGTTCGACCGCCCCGGCGAGCCGCGCAACGAGGAGGCGCTGCAGGCCGCCTTCGTCGCCTTCCGCGACCGGCTCGACGCCTGCCGAGGCGGCGCCGCCTCGGTCTACACGCACCTGGAAGACAACGGCATCTCGGTCGGCCTGGTGTTCCGGCTGCGCCAGCTGCGCGAGCGGGTGCTGCGCATCCGCGAGCTGCTCGACTGCCTGATGGCGCCCAACCCCGGCCCCAGCGTGGCGCGGCTGGTCGGCAGGCTGGTGCTGGCCGGCGGCGAGCGCAACAGCATCCGGGCGCTGATCGCCTCCAATTCGTCGATGCTGGCCGCCAAGGTGACCGAGCGCAGCGCCGAGACCGGCGAGCACTACATCACCCGCGACCGCGCCAGCTACCTGCAGATGGTGAAGAAGGCCGCCGGCGGCGGCGCGCTCACCTCCATCACGGTGCTGCTGAAGTTCAGCATCTACGCGCTGGGCCTGTCGGCCTTCTGGAGCGGACTGGCCGCAGGGCTGATGTACGCGGCCAGCTTCGTCGCCATACAGCTGCTGCACCTGACGCTGGCCACCAAGCAGCCCGCGATGACGGCGCCGGCCCTGGCGGCGCGGCTGCGCGACATCAAGTCGGACGCGGCGGTGAGCGATTTCGTCGACGAGGTCGCGAACCTCGTGCGCTCGCAGGTGGCGGCGGTGCTGGGCAACGTATTGGTGGTGGTGCCGGCGATGGCGGCCGTCGCGCTGCTGGCCCAGCTGGCGCTGGGTCGGCCGCTGCTCAACGCCGCCCACGCGGCCGCCACGCTGAAATCGCTGTCGCTGGCCGGCCCGACCGCGCTTTATGCGGCAATCACCGGCATCCTGCTGTTTTCGGCCAGCATCATCGCCGGATGGACAGAAAACGCCTTTGTCCTGCATCGGATGGACTCGGCCATGCGGTACAACCCCCGCATTGGCGCCTTTCTGGGCGCCGCACGGGCTCGCCGCTGGGCCGATTTCATGCGCACACACATCTCAGGCTTCGCCTCCAACATCTCGCTGGGACTCATGCTCGGACTGCTGCCCGCGTTCGCGGGTTTCTTCGGGCTCGGGCTGGATGTGCGGCACGTGACACTGTCTGCCGGACAGATCGCCGCAGCCGCGGCATCGACCGGTCTGGCAGTGCTGCAGCAGCCCGCGCTGTGGTGGGCGGTGGCGGCGATCCCGGTCATCGGCGCGCTCAACGTGAGCGTGAGTTTCTACTTCGCTTTCCGGCTGGCGCTGCGCGCGCACAGCGTGAGCCTGGGTGACCGCGCGCGCATCCGCAGCGCGATCTGGGCCCGCTGGCGCAGCCGGCCGGTGAGCTTTTTCCTTCCTGGATGAATTTGACGAGCTTCTTCAACGATCTGCTGGGTTTCTGGTCCGAATGGGTTCGCCCCTCGGCGGGCCTGCCCACCGTGCTGTGGTCGCTGCTGCTGGCGGCTGCGGCGGCTTCCGGCCACCTGGTGCAACGCTACCTGGGGCTTCCCAAGGTGATCGGCTACTCGCTGGTCGGCGCCGTGGTCGGCTTCGCCGGCTTCGAGGGCGCGATCTGGCCGCTGCGCGGCATCAGCCTCTTCCTGCTCGAACTCGGAGCGGCCGTGGTGCTGTTCGAAGCCGGCGGGCGGCTGCCGCTGCGCTGGTTCCGCCACAACCCGATGGTGCTGGTGCAGAGCCTGCTCGAAGCCACGCTGACCTACTTCGGCGTGTACTGGATCCTGACGCTGCTGGGCCTGCCCGAGCCGGTGGCCAACCCGATCGCGCTGATGGCCATCGTCGCCTCGCCGGCCGTGCTGAGCCGCGTGATCATCGACACCCGCGCCGCCGGCCCCGTGACCGAACGCGCGATGACGCTGGCCACGCTCAACACCTTCTATGCGCTGGCACTGGGCTACGCGCAAGCGGGGCTGATCGAGCGCGCGCCGCAGACCATGCTGCAGAAGCTCTACCCCATTGCCGTGGTGCTGGGCCTCTCGTTCGTGGTGGGCGCGATCATGGCGCTGGCGCTGCGCTCCGCGCTGCGGGTGATGAGCCCGTCGAGCGAGAACACGTCGATCCTGCTGCTGGCGATCATCGCGGCGGGCGCCGCGCTCACCGCGCACATCGGCGGCTCGGCGCCGCTGGCGGCGCTGATCGGCGGCGTGCTGCTCAAGACGCTCAGCCCCAAGCCCTGGGCCTGGCAGCGGCAGCTGGGCACGGCCTCCTCGCTGCTCACCATGCTGATGTTCGTGCTGGTGTCGATCGTGGCGGCGCAGGCCGACTGGACCTTGCCGGTGGCCAGCGTGGTGCTGGCCGTGATCGGCGTGCGCCTGCTGACCAAGATCGCCGGCGTGGCCGTCGCCAACCCCGGCAGCGGCGCGAGCTGGAAGCAGGCCTTCTGGGTCGGCTGCGCGATGTCGCCGCTGTCGTCGATCGCACTGCTCATCGCCTCCAACTTCGCCAGCGCCTCGCCGCTGCTGGGCACGATGATCACGCAGGTGGCGCTGCCCTCGATCCTGCTGATGGAGGTGGTGGGCGCGGTGCTCGCCACGTTGGCCATCCACGCGGTGGGCGAGAGTTCGGTGCCCTGGGCGCCCCAGGCCTTCAGCATCACGGAGGACACGCAGCGATGAGCACCGCAAGCCACAACAGCACGCCGCCCGTCGACCCGGACAGCGACGACGTGCGCTCGGCGCCGCTGCCCTCGGACCCCGAGAGCCGCGCGGTCAAGCTCGAACCCTTCAACAAGTCGGAGGCGCTGTCGCTGGGCGTGGAGCTCGAACTGCAGCTCGTCAACACGCACGACTACGACCTCGCCCCCTACGCCGAGGACATGCTGCGCCTGATGGCGCAGACCCCGCTGCCCGGCAGCGTGGTGCCCGAGATGACGTCGAGCATGATCGAGATCTCGACCGACATCTGCCACTCGGCACAGGACGTGATCACGCAGCTCTCGCCGATCCGCGAGGCGCTGATCCGCAATGCCGACAAGCTCAACATCGCGGTGGTGGGCGGCGGCACGCACGCCTTCCAGCAGTGGCACGAGCGGCGCATCTACGACAAGCCGCGCTTTCGCGAACTGTCGGAGCTCTACGGCTACCTGAGCAAGCAGTTCACCATCTTCGGCCAGCACGTGCACATCGGCTGCCCCGACGCCGACGCGGCGCTGCTGATGCTGCACCGCATGTCGCGCTACATCCCGCACTTCATCGCGCTGTCGGCGTCTTCGCCCTTCGTGCAGGGGCAGGACACGCAGTTCGACTCGGCGCGGCTGAACTCGGTGTTCGCGTTTCCGTTGTCGGGCCGCGCGCCCTTCACGCTGAGCTGGAAGGAATTCGAGGCCTACTTCGAGCGAATGACCCGCACCGGCGTCGTGCGCAGCATGAAAGACTTCTACTGGGACATCCGCCCCAAGCCCGAGTTCGGCACCATCGAGATCCGCGTGTTCGACACGCCGCTCACCGTGGAGCGCGCCGCCGCGCTCGCGGGCTACGTGCAGTCGCTGGCCGCCTGGTTCCTGCAGGAGCAGCCCTTCGAGCCGACGGAGGACGACTACCTCGTCTACACCTACAACCGCTTCCAGGCCTGCCGCTTCGGCCTCGACGCGGTGTACGTCGACCCGGCCACCGGCCAGCACATGCCGCTGCGCGATCACATCCTGATGACGATGACGCAGCTCGAATGGCACAGCGAGGCGCTCAACGCCACCAAGGCGCTGGGCGAGCTGCGCACCAGCGTGGAATCGAACCGCAACGATGCGCGCTGGCTGCGCGAGAAGCAGGGCAAGGAACGCCTGCTGGCCGAAGTCGTGCGGCAAGCGGCGCTGAGGTTCCGGGGCGCGGCCTGACCAGGGTCCGGGGCTTGGCCCCGGGCCGCGGCCTCAGATCAGCACCTTGCGGATGCGCGCCGACACCAGGTCGATGAGGCTCACGCTGATCACGATGATGATCATCACGGCGCAGGTCTCGGCGTACTGGAAGCCGCGGATGATTTCCCACAGCACCACGCCGATGCCGCCTGCACCCACCATGCCCACCACCGACGCCGAGCGCACGTTCGACTCGAAACGGTAGAGCGCGAAGGAGATCCACAGCGGCATCACCTGAGGCAGCACGCCGTACACGATCTCGTGCAGGGCGCTCGCCCCGGTCGAGCGGATGCCCTCCACCGGCTGCGGGTCGATCGCCTCCACCGCCTCGGAGAAGAGCTTGGCCAGCACGCCGGTGGTGTGTACCCACAGCGCCAGCACGCCGGCGAAGGGGCCGAGGCCCACGGCCACCACGAACAGCATCGCAAACACCATCTCGTTGATGGCGCGGCAGCTGTCCATCAGCCGGCGCATCGGCTGGTAGATCCACCACGGCACGATGTTGGCCGAGGCCAGCAGCGCCAGCGGCACGGCAGTGGCCACCGCCAGCGCGGTGCCCCACAGCGCGATCTGCAGCGTGACCAGCATTTCCTGCAGGTAGATGCGCCACTGCGTGAAGTCGGGCGGAAAGAACTCGGCGGCGTAGGTCGCCATGTTGCCCCCGTCCCGCAGCAGGTCGAGCGGCCGCATGTCGGCGCCCTTCCATGAGGCCAGCAGCAGGAGCAGCAGCGCGGCCCAGGAGAGCTGCCACGCCAGGTTGCGCTTGGGGGCCGTCGTGGCGAGCGGCGGGCGGTTCATCGGGATCGAGGAAGACATGGGTGGCGAACGAGCGGTCGTCGGAAAGGAAGCGGTCTTGCGCTCAGTTCAGCGCGGCCAGCTTCTTGTCGATGTCGGCCAGCTTCGCCTTCTTGTCCGCGTCGTTCAGCGCGGCGTCGGCCTCGACCTTGTTGCGCTGGCCGAAGAGTTCGATCTGGCGGATCGGCAGCAGCTGCTTGTCGCTCGACTCCTTGAAGCCCGCGAGCTTCGAGATCTTCATGACGATCTCCTTCTCGCGCGGATCGGTCTTGGCGTAGTTGACGAAGAAGTTGCGGATCTTCGCCTTCGTGGCCTCGGGCAGGTCCTTGCGCATGACCAGCGGATCGAGCGGGATCAGCGGCGAGGTCCAGATCACGCGGATGTCCTTGAACTTCTCGGGGAAGCGTTCCTCGATCTTCTCCAGGTTCTCGCTGTTGTTGGTCGCCACGTCCACCTGCTTGTTGGCCACGGCCAGCGCATTCGTCTCGTGGTTGGCGCTGCGGGTGATGCGGAAGGCGGTCTTGGCGTCGACCTTGTTCTGCGCGAAGACGTAGAAGCCCGGCACCAGGTAGCCCGAGGTGGAGTTCGGCTCGCCGTTGCCGAAGCTCAGGCTCTTGGCGTTCTTCAGCACGTCGTCGAGCGTCTGCAGCGGGCTCTCGCGGTTGACGATGAGGTACGAGTAGTAGCCCAGCGTGCCGTCGGCATTGACCTTCTGCGCGAAGACTTCACCGTTGGCGCGGTCGACCGCCTCCATGGCCGACTTGTTGCCGAACCAGCCGAGCTGCACCTTGTTGAAGCGCATGCCTTCGATGATGCCGGCGTAGTCGGGCGCGAAGAAGGCATTGACCTTCAGGCCGGTCTGCTTGCTCAGGTCGTCGATCAGCGGTTGCCAGTCGGCCTTGAGGTTCTGCGACGACTCGGTCGAGATGAGGCCCATGTTGAGGGTGTCCTGCGCGAATGCGCCGGCCATGCCGAGGCCGAACGCCGCGGCGGCGATGAGTTTCTTGATCATGCATGACTCCAGTGGATGCGGAGGGGAAACGGGGGATGGAAGAAAGGGAGCGTCCGAAGACACCCCGGGGAAATCAGGCCGCGCTTGCAGGCTGTGCGCCCCACGGCAGCGCGGCGGATGGTTGCGGCTCGGGTGCCGGCCCGGCGGGCCGCAGCAGCTCCTCGGCCTGCACGCCGTACAGCTCGTGCAGCAGCGCGGGCGTGAGCGCCGACGAGGGCCCGTCGAACACCACGCGGCCCTGGTTCAGCGCCACGACGCGCGGGCAGTACTTCATCGCGATGTCGACCTGGTGCAGCGACACGATGACGGTGCAGCCGTCCTCGCGGTTGATGCGCGCCAGGATCTCCATGACCTTGCGCGACGACTCCGGGTCGAGCGAGGCGATGGGCTCGTCGGCCAGCACCACCTTCGCGCCCTGCACCAGCGTGCGCGCGATGGCGGCGCGCTGCTGCTGTCCGCCCGAGAGCGTGGATGCCCGCTGCGCATGGCAGTCGGCGATGCCCACGCGCGCCAGCGCCTCCAATGCCTGGGCGCGCTCCTGCGCGGTGAACAGGCGCGCCCAGCTGCGCCACCACGGCATGCGATGAAGCGAACCCACGAGCACGTTGACCAGCACAGGCAGCCGCGCAACGAGATTGAACTGCTGGAACACGAAGCCGACCTGCGAGCGCACCTTGCGGATGTCGCGATGGATGCGGCCGCCCTGCTGCACGCAGCAGCCGTCGATTTCAATCAGCGCCTCCGAACCGCCATCGGCCGCCACCAGCCCGGCGACGTGGCGCAGCAGCGTCGACTTGCCCGAGCCTGATGCGCCGATGAGCGCCACCATGTCGCCGCGCGCCACGTCGAGGTTGATGTCGCGCAGTGCGTGCCGGCCGTTGGCGAAGTGCTTGTCGAGTTTGCGGATGCGCAGGAGGGCGTTCATTTCTTGTCTCCAAGTCGTCTAGACAAGTTGAGTTTGTCCAAGCCGTGTGACGAGGCGGCGACACTTCGGCGACGACGGCATGTCAGGCCTGGAGCGCGAGGTTTTCAGAGCACCCTGCGGCCTTCGCGCCAGACGCCGCGCACCACCGGATGCCGCACGCCGTCGGACAGCGTGCACATGCGCACCTGCACGAGATCGGCGCGCAGGCCGGCTTCCAGCGCGCCGCGGTCATGCAGGCGGGCTGCACGCGCCGGCGTGCGCGTCACCATCGCGACGGCCTGCGGCAGCGTGGCGATCTCGTCGTTCACCAGCCGCATCGCAGCGCCCAGCAGGCTGCTCGGCACATAGTCGGACGACAGGATGTCGAGCAGCCCGTGGCGCGCCAATTCGGCCGCGGCGACATTGCCGGAGTGCGATCCGCCGCGCATCACGTTGGGCCCGCCCATCACGTTCGACAGGCCCAGCCCGTGCGCAGCGCGCGCCGCAGCCAGCGTGGTCGGGAACTCGGACATGCTCGCGCCCTCCGCATGCGCCTGCTCGACGTGCGCCACGGTTGTGTCGTCGTGGCTCGCAAGCGCGATGCCGTGCGCGCGGCAGTAGTCGACGAAGTGCCGCCGGTGCGGCTGCGCGTACTCGGCCTGCAACATGCCGGCCTGCGCCACGCGCTCGTCGAACTTGCGGTCGCTCCAGCCCTTCTTGCCGGTGTAGTAGATGCGGGCGAGTTCGATGTTCTCCCACTGCCGCTGGCCGGGCGTGTGATCCATCAGCGAGATCAGCGACACGCGCGGGTGGCCCCTGAACGGCTCGAACAGCTCGATGGTGTTGGGCGCCGGCAGCTCGCAGCGCACGTGCAGGTGATGGTCCGCGCGCAGCACGTCCTGCGCGGCGCAGGCGTCCAGCGTGGCCAGCGTCGCGTCCCAGGTGCTGCCGCGCAGGCTCTCGGGGTCGGCCTCGCCGACGCCGAGCGCGTCGAACACCGTGGTGATGCCTGCGGCCGCCATCTCCGCGTCGTGCGCCAGCAGCGCGGGCAGCGGGTTCCAGTGCACCTTCGGGCGCGGCACCAGGTGGCGCTCGAAGTTGTCGGTGTGCACCTCCACCAGGCCGGGCAGCAGGAAGTCGCCGTCGAGGTCGACAGAGCCTTCGGCGGTGGGACCGCCATCGATGCTTGCGATGCGCCCACCGTGCACGGTCAGGGCACCCGAGATCACCTCGTCGGGCAGCACCATGCGTGCGTTGGCAAAGACCGTCGTCGCACTCATCCCTTGCTCCTGAAGGCGCCGACGTCGACGCGGCGCGTCGCGACGGCCGCGCCGACCTCGGCATCGTGAAAGATCCCGACCGTGGCGGCGCCGCGCGCGGTGGCTTCGCGGATCAGCGAGATCACGGTGTCGGTGTTGGCCGCGTCGAGCGAGGCGGTCGGCTCGTCGAGCAGCAGCAACGGCTTGGGCTTGATCATGTTGCGCGCGATGTTGATGCGCTGCTGCTCGCCGCCCGAGAAGGTGGCGGGCGGCAGGTGCCACAGCCGCTCGGGAATGCGCAGGCGCGCGAGCCAGCGGCGTGCTTCCTCGCGCGCGGCCTCGATGCCGGCGGGGTCGTCGCCCGCGTCCTCGGCCAGCGGCTCGGCCACCACGTCGAGCGCCGGCACCCGCGGGATCACGCGCAGGAACTGGCTCACGTAGCCGATGGTGTCGCGCCGCAGGCTCACCATCTCGCGCGGCGACGCCTGCGTCACGTCGACCGGGCCGGCCGCCGACTGCACGGTGATGCGGCCCGCGCTCGCGCGGTAGTTGGCGTAGACCAGCTTGAGCAGCGTGCTCTTGCCGAGGCCGGAGGCGCCGTCGAGCACCACGCATTCGCCGGCGGACACGCTCAGGTCCACGTCATGGAACACGGGCAGCTCGAGGCTGTTCTGCCGGTGCAGCGTGAAGCGCTTGGCCACGCCCTGGAGTTGAAGCATTGGAGTTGCCATCATGGTTGCAGTACCGAGGAAACGAGCAGTTGGGTGTAGGCGTGCTGCGGGTCGTCGAGCACCTGGTCGGTGAGGCCGGCCTCGACCACCCGCCCCTGCTGCATCACCAGCATGCGGTGCGCGAGCAGGCGTGCCACCGCCAGGTCGTGCGTGACGACGATGGCCGCGAGCTGCATCTGCCGCGTGAGCTGGCGCAGCAGGTCGAGCAGGCGCGCCTGCACCGACACGTCGAGGCCCGAGGTCGGCTCGTCCATGAACACCAGGCGCGGCTGCGTCACGAGGTTGCGCGCAATTTGCAGGCGCTGGCGCATGCCGCCCGAGAAGGTGCGCGGTGCGTCGTCGATGCGCGCCGGGTCGATCTCGACGCGGCCCAGCCATTCGGCGGCGGTGGCACGCAGGCGGCTATAGTGGCGCTCGCCCAGGCCCATGAGCCGCTCGCCGACGTTCGCGCCGGCAGACACGTCCATGCGCAGGCCGTCGGCCGGGTTCTGGTGCACGAAGCCCCAGTCGGTACGCGCGAGCATGCGCTGCTGCGCCTCGGTCATCGTGAACACTTCCTGCAGGCCGCCGCCGCGCACCTGGAACTCGACGCTGCCCGCGTCGGGTTTGTCGCGCGCGGCAATGGCATTGAGCAGCGTCGACTTGCCCGAGCCGGACTCGCCGACCACGGCCAGCACCTCGCCGGGCCAGAGGTCGAACGAAGCGTCGTGCAATGCCACGCGATCGCCATAACGCTTGGCGATGCCGCGCACGCGCAACAAGGGGGAATTCGTATTCGGGGTGTTCATGCAAGGGCCTGTTCGGGTTCGGGCCGTGGCACGGGAGCCTGTTGCTGCTCCTGCTGGCGCGAATGGCAATGGTCGGAGTCCGAGCACACGTGCATGCGGGTGCCGCGGTCGTCCGTGATGATTTCGTCGAGGAAGCTGTCGGTCGCGCCGCACAGCGCGCACGGCTCGTCCCAGCGCTGCACCTCGAAGGGGTGGTCGTCGAAGCACAGGCTCTCGACCGGCGTGTAGGGCGGCACGGCGTAGATGCGCTTCTCGCGCCCGGCTCCGAAGAGCTGCAGCGCGGGGTTCATGTGCATCTTGGGGTTGTCGAACTTCGGGATCGGCGAAGGCGACATCACGTAGCGGCCGTTGACCAGCACCGGGTAGTCGTAGGTGGTGGCGATGTGGCCGTAGCGCGCGATGTCCTCGTAGAGCTTGACGTGCATCAGGCCGTACTCGGCCAGCGCGTGCAGCGTGCGTGTGGCGGCCTCGCGCGGCTCCAGGCGCTGCATCGGCTCAGGCACCGGCACCTGGTAGACCATTACCTGGCCTTCGGCCAGCGGCGCCTCGGGAATGCGGTGGCGGGTCTGGATGAGCGTGGCGTCGACGGTGCGCGTGGTGGTCTCCACGCCGGTGGTGCGCTGGAAGAAGCGGCGGATGTTGACCGCGTTGACGGTGTCGTCCGAGCCCTGGTCGATGACCTTGAGCACGTCCTTCGGCCCGATGACCGCGGCAGTGACCTGGATGCCGCCCGTGCCCCAGCCGTAGGGCAGCGGCATCTCGCGCGAGCCGAAGGGCACCTGGTAGCCGGGGATGGCCACGGCCTTGAGGACGGCACGGCGGATCATGCGCTTGGTGCGCTCGTCGAGGTAGGCGAAGTTGTATTCGGTGGTGGCGGTGGTCATTGCGGCTCTTCTCCTGCGCCGTTGGCGCGCATCTTCCGAACGAGTTCGAGTTCGGACTGGAAGTCGACGTAGTGCGGCAGCTTCAGGTGCTGCACGAAGCCCGAGGCCTCCAGGCTGTCGCTGTGCGAGAGCACGAACTCCTGCATCTGCGCGGGCGCCTCGACGGGCTCGCCCAGCTCTTCCGCGCGCAGCGCGCGGTCGACCAGGCTCATGGCCATCGCCTTGCGCTCGCTGTGTCCGAATGCCAGGCCGTAGCCGCGCGTGAACTGCGGCGGCTCGGTCTTGCTGCCGGCGAACTGGTTGACCATCTCGCAGTCGGTGAGCGCCATGTCGCCGATGGAGATGGCGAAGCCCAGCTCTTCCGGCACGACTTCGAGTTCGACGGTGCCCACGCGGATCTCGCCGACGAAGGGATGGCTGTGCGAGTAGCCGCGCTGCGTCGAGTAGGCCATGGCGAGCAGGAAGCCCTCGTCGCCTCGCGCGAGGTTCTGCAGGCGCGTCGCGCGGTCGGCGGGAAAGCGCAGCGGCGTGCGCGTGAGGTCCACGGGGGCCGGGTCGCCGGGGGGAACCTCGTGCGTCTCGATCAGGCCCTCGTGGTTCAGCAGGTCGACCACGCGCGGCGTGAAGGCCGGCGCCTCGCTTGCCGGTGTCGCGGCGGGCGTGTCCTCGGCCTGCTGCCCGTTCGCGAGCAGCGCGAAGTCGAGCAGGCGCTGCGTGTAGTCGTAGGTCGCACCCAGCACCTGCCCGCCGGGCAGGTCCTTGAAGGTGGCGGAGATGCGGCGGTCGAGCTGCATGCGCGCGGTGTCGAGCGCGACGCTGGTCCCCAGGCGCGGCAGCGTGGCCCGGTAGGCGCGCAGCAGGAAGATGGCCTCGACCACATCGCCCGCCGCCTGCTTGATGGCGAGCGCGGCCAGCTCGGGGTCATACACCGAGCCTTCGGTCATCACGCGGTCGACTGCGAGCCTGAGCTGCTCGCGGATCTGCTGCACCGACAGCTCGGGCGTATCCGCGTCGCCGCGGCGCCGCTCGGCGAGCAGCCGGTAGCTGTTGAGGATGGCGGTTTCGCCGCCCTTGACTGCGACGTACATCTCAAGCCTCCTGTGCCATGTGCGTTTCGATGCGCGTAGTGCGCGGAAGGCCGACGATCTGCCGTGGCGAGGCCAGGAACACGTCGATGCCGCGCGGGAAGGCCTCTTGATTGGCACGCCACTGCGCCGCGAAGGCGGTTGCGCCGGTGCGCGGCAGGCCCACGACCGCGATGGACGCGCTGTCGCGGATGCCGGGACCGCGCAGCGTCCATGCATCCGTGCCGCCCTCGTCCAGGGCGACCACGTCGACCACGCAGGTCGTCGACTGGTCGGGATAGGCGTCGCTGCCCTGCGCGAAGCTGCCGAGCCTCGGGCATTCATCGCCCTGCGCAACCCATGCGAACTGCGCGGCCACGGGCGTGTCGACCAGCACGCAGCCGGTGTGAAAACGCAGCCATGCGGCGGCATCGCTGCCAGCGAGAGATGGCGAGAGCCAGAGCGTGCAGTCGGGGTCGAGCAACGCGAGCAGCAGCGCGGCGGAGGCGGGGTGTCCGCGCGACGGTGTCTGCGCGTCGTGCGGCAGGGTGACCGCGCGGCCGGGATGCGAGAGCGCATGCAGCGCCGCGCGGAACACCGACTGGCTGCCCAGGGCCTCGTCGGAAAAGCCGGCGCCCAGAGTGGAAAGATCGAGCGCGGTCATTCGGCGTCGGCCTCGCCTTCGGTGTCGCCGGCTTCGCGCGCGACGGTGAAGAACTCGACCTTGCTGCTCTGCGCACTGGCGTGGCGTTGCGCACGTTGCAGTTCGAGATGGCGGCGCACGGGCGCCAGCAATTGCGTATCCAGCAGCGGCTGTTGCGCGGGGTCTTGCAGCAGCGCATCGGCCACGGCGGCCAGTTGCGCATGCCGGTGCGAGCGGCCCATGACGTAGGCGACGCCGACAGCGGAGCCGACCTCGCCCAATCGCAGGGCACAGCGCGTCACCGTGACTTCACCGAGATTGAAACGCTCGCCCGAACCACCGGCGCGGCCCTGCACCATCACGAGGCCGGTCTCCGGCGCACGCAGCCACTGCGGCGTACCCTGCGCGTGGGTGCCCAGCGCCGGCTCCAGCAGTTCCAGCGGAGCCCGCGCCAGCGTTGCCATCCACTGGGCGCGGTCGAGCGGACGCCCGGCCGGTTCCGTGTCAAAAGCATGAAACATGTAAGTGATACTCTGAGAAAGTTGTATAGACAAATTCGACAACCGGCGCGAGCTTAGATAGCGCCCAAGACAAGTTCATGACAAGCACGACAAGCTCTTCCGCATCGCTTCCCGCACGCACTCCACGCGACAGCTTCTGGACCCGCATCGCAGCCGACATCGCCGACGCCATCGCGCGCGGCGTCTATCCGCCTGGGCAGCGGCTGCCTTCCGAACACGCGCTGGCCGAGCAGTTCGGCGTCAACCGCCACACCATCCGCCGCTCACTGGCCGACCTCACGAGCCAGGGCCTGCTGCGCGTGACGCAGGGCAGCGGCACCTATGTGGAAGACTTCGCGATGGACCTCGCACTGGTCAAGCGGCCGCGGCATCACCAGCGCATGGCGCTGGCCGGCCTGCGCGGCGCGCTGAACGTGGTGGCCGCCAGCACGGTGCGCGCAACCGCTGCGCAAGCCCGCGCACTCGATGTGGCGGCGCGCGGCCCGCTGCTGTGCCTGAACGTGATCGGCGATGCCGAAGGGCAGCCGCTGCATTTCAGCGAGCGCTTCTTTCCGCTGCCGCGCTTCGCGAAGCTCGAGGAAGTGGTGCGCGAGACCGGCTCCATCACCGCGGCCTTCGCGGCCCACGGAGTGGACGACTACACGCGGCGCGACAGCCGCATCACCGCGCAGATGCCCGAACCCGTGGTGGCCGGCCATCTGCGCCAACCGGTGAGCCGGCCGGTGCTCTTCGTCGAGAGCGTCAACGTCGACACCGCCGCCGTGCCCATCGAGTACGCCCGCACCTGGTTCGCAGGCGACCGCATCTCGCTGACGGTGACCCACGATGAGTGACGGGCGCCGTCACCGCTACGCGGCCTACTTCGCGCCGCAAGTCGAAAGCGCATGGTGGGAGGCCGGCAGCCGCTGGCTGGGCCGGTGCGCCGCGCGCGAACGCACATGGCCGCTGCCGGCCATCGCGGAAGTGCCGATGGAACTGCTGCAGCGGCTCACGGCCGCGCCGCGACGCTACGGCTGGCATGCGACGCTCGCTGCGCCCTTCGTGCTGCGACAGCAGTTCGGCGAGCAGGAGTTGCGCGCCGGCATGCAGGCGCTCTGCCGCACGCTGGAGCCCTTCGACATGCCTGCGCTGGAGGTCGCGCTGCTCGACGATTTCCTCGCGCTCGTGCCGGCCCGGCCGAACGCGTCGCTGCGCGCGACAGCCGATGCCTGCGTGACGGCGCTGCATGCCTTCGCCGAGCCGCTTCCACCCTCCGAACTCCAGCGACGCCGCGCGGCCGGCCTCACGCCCGAGGAAGACGCACTGCTGCTGCGCTGGGGCTACCCCTTCGTGATGGACCGCTTCCGCTTCCACATGTCGCTGACCGGCTCGTTGCGCGACGTCGAGCCCGGCATCGTGGCGGCGCTGCAGGCGGCGGCACGGCAGCACTTCGCGCCACTGCTCGCATCGACGGCACCGCTGCGCTTCGAGGCCGTCAGCCTCTTCGCCGAACCGTCGCCCGGAACCGACTTCGTGTGCCTCGCACAGATGGAGCTGGGCCGATGACCGGCCGCCTCGTGTACGTGGCGGGCCCTTCCGGCGCCGGCAAGGACAGCCTGCTCGGCTGGCTGAAGGAACACCTTCCGCACGACGCACCGGTCGCCTTCGCCCGCCGCACCATCACGCGCGCCGTGGCCGCCGGTGGCGAGCAGCACGACAGCGTCGACGTGCCCGGCTTCCTGCAACTGCGCGGGGCCGGCGCCTTCGGGCTCGACTGGGAGGCCAACGGCCTTTGCTACGGCGTGCGCCATGCCGAGCTGGTGCCGCCGCGCGATGACGGCACGGTGATCGTCAACGGATCGCGCGCCTACCTGCCACAGGCCGCGCGCCGGTTTCCGCACATGACGGTCGTGCACGTCACCGCCAGCGTCGAGACGCTGCGCAGCCGCCTGATGGCGCGAGGGCGCGAGTCGGCCGAGATGGTTGAAGCACGCGTGCGGCGAGCGCTCGATTTCCGCATTCCACCGGGGCTGGCGGCCATCGAGATCCACAACGAGGACGTGCTTGCGGACGCCGGCGCCAGGCTGCTTCAAGCGCTGCGGCTGCCGCGCCGGGAACTCCGCCCGGCGGCGTAGCCTTTATGCTCTCACCCCCAATGGGTGAATTCGACCTGATCGCACGCTATTTCAAGCGCCCCGCCACGCGCTCCCCGCTCGGCGTGGGCGACGACTGCGCGCTGCTCGCGCCGGCTGCGGGCATGCAGCTCGCCGTCTCCTCCGACATGCTGGTCGAGGGCCGGCACTTTCTTTCCACCGTCGATCCGGCCCGGCTCGGCCACAAGGCGCTGGCGGTGAACCTCAGCGACCTGGCGGCCTGCGGCGCGAAGCCGCTGGCCTTCACGCTGGCGCTGGCGCTGCCGGGTGTCGACGAACACTGGCTCGAAGGTTTCTCGCGCGGCCTGCTTGCGCTGGCCGACGCGCACGGCTGCGAGCTGGTGGGCGGCGACACCACGCGCGGCCCGCTCAACATCTGCATCACGGTGTTCGGCGAGGTGCCGGCCGGCGCGGCGCTGCTGCGCTCGGGCGCGCGCGCGGGCGACGACATCTGGGTGAGCGGCACGCCGGGCGAGGCGCGCCTTGCGCTCGAGGTGTTCCGCGGCACGATCGCACTGCAGGCGGACGCCTTCGACGTGGCGCGCCGGCGCATGGAACAACCCACGCCGCGCGTGGCGCTAGGGCAGGCCCTGCGCGGCATCGCCACTTCGGCGGTGGACGTGAGCGACGGACTCATCGGCGACCTGGGCCACATCCTCGCATCCAGCAATGTAGGCGCCACGCTCGACGCCGACGCGGCCACCGCGCTGATCTCGGTCGACACCGGCAACCTGAGCGAGGAGCTGCGCCGCACCTGCGCGCTCTCGGGTGGCGACGACTACGAGCTGGTCTTCACCGCGCCCGCATCGGCACGCAACGCGATCGGGCAGGCGGGCATGGACAGCGCCACGCGCGTCACGCGCATCGGCCGCATCGAGGCCGACGCCGGCCTGCGCATCGTCGACGCGGCCGGCGCGCCGGTGTCGCAGCGCTTCGGCTCATTCGACCATTTCATCTAGCCTCCCGCAATCCCGATCTTTCGGGAAACACCGAGGAACCGGCTTTGCCGGGCCTCAGGTGTTGCCCCCGGTAGGGGGAAGGCGAAGCGACACGAAGTGCGCGCAGCCTGGGGGCGAGCCTATCCTCCTCGCACCACCGCCTGCATCTTGCGTTGCGCCGCGTTGATGGCGGCCGACTGGCCGTTGAGCTGCTGCAGCATCTTGTTGAGCTCGGCCTGTACGGCAGGGTCGGTCACGGTGATGCTGCTGCCGGCGATCTGGATCTTCGACTTGTTCTTCTCGAGGAAGTCTCCGATGGCCAGTGCGCTGTCGAACACGGTGTCGAGCGCGGGGAACACTTCCTTGAAGGTGGTGGCCGGCACGGTCACGGTCCGGTCGAAGGCCTTGTCGTAGACCTGCTTCAGGTCGTCGGGCTGCTTGAGCTGCGCGTGCGCGGCATCGGCCTTGGCGGCCTGCTGGTCGAGCGCGGTGCGCAGGCCCGTGAGGCCGTCCTTCGCGGCCTTGAGGTCGTCGCGGCGCGCCGGGAGGTCGGCGATGGAGCGCAGCGCGCCCTTGGCCATGATCTGCGTCATGGGCTGGCTCACCGACTTGTTCATGCCTTCGTTGAAGTCGGTGATCACGGCATAGTGCTGCGCGTAGTCGCCGAACGAGGCTTTTTCTTCCGCGCTGGGCGTCGGCACGTGCAGGCCGGGCCTGTCGAGCACGCGGGCCTGCAGGAAGGTGATGAACGCCTTGCGCTGCTCGGCCTCCTTGTTGCCGCAGGCCACCAGCGCGAGGCTGAAGGCAACGAGGAGCGACATCGCCCCGAGACGTCGAATGAAAGTTCTCATGGGCCGGGCCCTCCTGTTGTTGTGCCGAAAAATTATAGGGAGCGCTTCAGTGCCTCGATGAAGGCGCGCGCCGCGGCCGAGAGCGAATGGCCGCGCTTGGTGACGATGGAGATGTCGCGCGACACGCGCGGCGAGCTCAGCACCTTGATGACCAGCGACGGATCGGCCTCCGCGCGCGCGAAGGCCGAGGGCATGATCGACGCGCCCATGCCGGCGGCCGTCATCCAGATGGCGGTGGATAGGAACGACACCTCGTTCACCACGTCGAGCGCCACGCCCGCCTCGGCCGCAGTGCCGTCGATGAGCGGGCGCACGCCATACCCCGGGCGCACCGTGATGACCGGATGGCCGCCCAGGTCGCTCCAGCGCACCACGCGGGCCCTGGCCAGCGGATGGTCGGTGCGGCAGACCACGGCGAGGTGGTCGCGCATGAGGCGCTGCACCTCGACCGCGGGGCCGGGCCGCTCGGGGGTGCCGATGCCGAAGTCCACGTGCTCGCCGATGATGCGCGAGATGAACTGGTCAGGCGCGCAGTCGTTCACCAGCACGCGGACGCCGGGGTGCTGTTCGTTGAAGGCGCGTATGGCATCGGGCAGCAGGAAGGCCGCGAGCGTGGGCGTGATGGCCAGCGTGACGTGGCCGCGCTCGAGCGTGGCCAGCTCTCGGAAGTCGTTCGACAGCGAATCCACGTCGCGCAGGATGCGCTCGACCGTCACCATCATCTGCTCGGCCGCCGCCGTGGCCTTGAGCGAGCGCGTGGTGCGATCGAACAGGCGCGTGTCGAGGCCCTCCTCGAGCTGGCGGATCAGCATGCTCACCGCAGACTGCGTGACGAACAGCCGCTGCGCCGCCGCGCTGAGCTTTTTCAGCTGGTAGACGGCGAGGAACGCACGCAGCTGGCGGATCGTAGGACTGAAGTTCGCATTCATCAGCAAAGATGATATTTCATTAGAAATTTCTTGATTTACGAATGAATACTCTCATCGTTCAATCATCCAAAAGACACATCACATTCAAGGAGTCTCGATGGCAGCACCCCTTGCCCGCGGGAAGAGCGTGCTTCGCCGGCAACTGCTGCTGGCGGCCGCCGGCGCGGCACTGACCGGCGGCGCGGCGCTCGCGCAGGCGCCCTCTTCGACAGCCGCCGATTTCCCGAACAAGCCCATCCGCCTGGTCGTGACCTTCCCGCCCGGCGGCAGCGCCGACGCAGTGATGCGCATGCTGGTGCCGCGGCTCAACGAGAAGCTGGGACAGCCGGTGGTGATCGACAACAAGCCGGGCGCGGGCGGCAACGTGGGCCTCTCGCTGGTGGCGAAGACGCCCGCCGACGGCTACACGCTCGGGCTGGGCGCGGCGGGCGCGCTGGCCGCCAACGTCAGCCTCTATCCGCAGATGCCCTTCGATCCGGTGAAGGACTTCAAGCCCGTGGCCATGGTCGCGGCCACGCCCTTCGTGATCGTGGGCCACCCTTCCATTGCCGCGCGCACGCAGCGCGAGCTGATCGCGCTGGCCAAGGCCAACCCGGGCACGCTGTCGATCGGCCACGGCGGCAACGGCACGGCGATGCATCTGTCGGCGGCCCTCTTCGCGCAGATGGCCGACGTGAAGCTGGTCGAGGTGCCATACCGCGGCTCGGGCCCGGCGGCGCTCGACGCCATCGCGGGGCAGATCCCGCTCGCGCTGGTCGACCTGCCGGCTTCGCTGCAGCAGATCAGGGCCGGCAAGCTGGTGGCCTTCGCGGTGACGAGCGCGCAGCGCGTGCCGATGCTGCCCGAGGTGCCCACCGTGGCCGAAGCCGGGTTGCCGGGCTACGACTCCACCGGCTGGTTCGGCGTGGTGGCTCCCGCAGGCACGCCGGCACCCGTCGTCGCGCGCCTCAACGCAGAAATCAACGCCGCCCTCGGCGACGAGCAGATCAAGGCCTCGATGCGCAACCTCGGCGCGGAGCCCGCGCCTGCCTCCACCGAGGCCTTCGAGGCCTACATCCAGTCCGAAACGAAGAAGTGGGCGAAGGTGATCCAGGCCGCCCGCATCCGGCTCGACTGACGACGCACCCGCCAGAGCATGACCGACCGCCACCACACCTCAGCAGCACTGCAGGCCGACGTGATGATCGTCGGAGCCGGCCCCGTGGGCCTCACGCTGGCCATGGACCTCGCCTCGCGCGGCGTCTCCGTCCTCATCTGCGAGACGCGCCGCTTCGCCGAGCCGCCGAACGTGAAGTGCAACCATGTGGCTTCGCGCACCATGGAACAGTTCCGCCGCCTGGGCGTGGCGCAGAAGCTGCGCGACGCGGGGCTGCCGGCCGACCATCCGAACGACGTGGTGTTCCGCACCACCGTCACGGGCACCGAGCTCACGCGCATTCCGATTCCCTGCCGGCGCGACCGCTACACCGAGACCGAAGGCCCCGACGCGTGGTGGCCCACGCCGGAGCCGCCGCACCGCATCAACCAGATCTACCTGGAACCCATATTGCTGAAGCACACGGCCGCGCTGCCGGGCGTTCAGCTGCTCAACCGCACACAGTTCGCGGGCTTCACGCAGGACCACGAGGGCGTGACCGCCATCGCCACCGACATGGACAGCGGCGTGACGCGCAGCATCCGCTGCCGCTACATGGTGGGCTGCGACGGCGGCTCCTCGGCCGTGCGCAAGCAGATCGGCTCGAAGCTCGAGGGCACGGCGGTGATCCAGCGTGTGCAGTCGACCTTCATCCGCGCGCCGGAGCTGCGCGCGCTCATTCCTGGCAAGCTGGCGTGGTCGTACTACGCGATGAACCCGCGCCGCTGCGGCACGATGTTCGCCATCGACGGGCACGAGACCTGGCTGGTGCACAACCACCTGAACGCGGAGGAGCCCGAGTTCGACTCGGTCGACCGCGACCAGTCGCTGCGCGACATCCTCGGCGTGGGCCCCGACTTCGAGTACCAGATCATCAGCAAGGAAGACTGGATCGGCCGCCGCCTCGTGGCCAACCGCTTCCGCGAGGGGCGCGTGTTCCTCGCCGGCGACGCGGCGCACCTGTGGGTGCCCTACGCGGGCTACGGCATGAACGCGGGCATCGCCGATGCGCTCAACCTCTCGTGGCTGCTGGGCGCGGTGGTGCAGGGCTGGGGCGACGAGGCCATGCTCGATGCCTACGAGGCCGAGCGCCAGCCGATCACCGAGCAGGTGTCGAACTTCGCGATGGACCATGCGCAGAAGATGATCCGCGCGCGCCGCGCCGTGCCGCCGAACATCGAGGAGCCCGGCCCGGCGGGCGACGCATTGCGCGCCGACATCGGGCGCGAGGCCTACGAGCTGAACGTGCAGCAGTTCTGCTGCGGCGGGCTCAACTTCGGCTACTTCTACAGCGGCTCGCCGATCATCATCGCGGACGGCGAGCACAGGGCACCGCCCTACTCGATGGGCGAGTTCACGCCGTCGACCGTGCCCGGCTGCCGCGCGCCGCACTTCTGGCTGTCCGACGGGCGCTCGCTCTACGACGCCTTCGGCCCCGGCTACACGATGCTGCGCTTCGACCGCAGCGTGGACGTGCGGCCGCTCGAGCGCGCGGCGGCCGCCTACAACATGCCGCTCACGGTGCTGGACATCGAGACCGAGGACGTGCCCAAGGCCTACACCCACCGCCTGGTGCTGTGCCGCGCCGACCAGCACGTGGCCTGGCGCGGCGCGCACCTGCCGTCCGAGGTCTACGACCTGGTGGGCCTGCTGCGCGGAGAGATCCAGCGGATCAGGGCGCGCCGGCGGGCGCTGGCGTGGGAAGGCGTGGTCGCCTGAGCCACCCCGCTCACCAGCCGCGCCGCGCAACGACGCGGTACGCGAGCCATGCCGCAGCAACCGGTGCGAGCGCGAAGCCCGCGAACAGCCACACGGCCGCCGACCGGGCACCCTCCGCGCCTCCCGGCACGCTGAGGCCCGCCGCGTTCGCCACCAGCCCCGCCACCGCCGCGCCCACGGCCATGCCGTAGAGCTGCACGGTGGTGATCGAGGCCGATGCAAGGCCCTCCTCGCCCTTCGGCGCCAGCGACATCACGCGCGTGATCAGGTGCGGCCAGCCGATGCCCACGCCGAGCCCCACGGCGGCGAGCGCGGCGGCGATCAGCAGGGTCCCGGCGCCCGCGCCCAACACCCCGGGCGAAGGCAAAAGCAGCGCGAGCGCCACCAGCCCCAGCGTGCAGGCGACCGGCCCGGCGCGCAGCATGGCGTCGGCCTTCGCGCCGCTGCGGCCCGAGGACAGCAGCGAGCCGGCGCTCCAGCCGCCCGCCATCGCGGCCGTCAGGTAGCCCGCCGCCAGCGGCGAGTGGCCGTGCAGCAGCTGCAGGAAGTACGGCACGAAGATCTCGGTGGTGCTGCCGATCAGCAGCAGCGCCACGCTCGCGTAGATGGCGCCGAGCGGCGCGCTCACGGCGTAGGCGCCCGACGGCAGGACGCGCACGGGGGCGCGGCTGTCGATGCGCGTGGCGGCGAAGCCGATGGCCAGGCCCAGCACCACGCCGACGGCCTGTAAGGCGAGGTCAGGCACCAGGCCGCTGGCGGCGATCACCAGCACCGAGGCCGCGAGCAGGCCGATCTGCAGCGCCGGCACGCGCGGCGCAGCGGCGGGCCGCGTGTGCTTCACGCCCATCGAGGGCCGCAGCTGCACGAGCACCAGCAGCGCCTGCGCCGCCGCCACCGGCAGCAGGAACCAGAAGGCCCAGCGCCAGTGCCCGGCCTGCGCGAACAGCCCGCCCACGGCCGGCCCGCACAGCGTGGCCACGCCCCACATGCCCGACACCAGCGCCACCGCGCGCGGCCACAGCCGCTGCTCGAACACCAGCTGGATCAACCCGTAGCTCAGCGCCGCAAGCAGCCCCCCTCCCAGCCCCTGCACCGTGCGGCCCGCGAGCATCCACGGCATGGCCGGCGCGAGCGCGCAGCCCACCGAGCCCGCGCTGAACACAGCCAGCGCCGCCAGGCAGGCGCCGCGCGGGCCGAGCACCGCGAGCAGCCGCACAGACAGCGTGGCGCCGAGGATCGAGCCGATCACGAAGAGCGTGGTGCTCCACGCATACCAGTCGAGCCCGCCGATCTCGCGCACCACCGAGGGCAGCACGGTGGTCACGATGTGCACATTGACCGCATGCAGCGCGACGCCGCCGGTCAGGGCCAGCGCGCGCCAGCCGTTGCGGCCGCTGAACAGTTCGCTCCAGGCGGCGGTGGGGGCGGTGGGAACAGGGGGCGGCAAAGCGGCGGAAGAGGAGGACGCGGAAGGCATGGCGCGGACGGGAAGAAAGGTCTGGAGGAGCCCGGATACTAGGCGCCGCACGCCAATTAAACAAGCTATTGCTTTGATAAATAAAACTGCGCCGAACCGGTGCCGCCGCAGATGCGCGACACTCCTGCCCCGATGCAAGCCGCTTCCTCCATTCCTTCTTCATCCTCGTCCACCGCGACTTCCGGCGCCATGCCCCGACCCTCGATGCGCCGCCCCACGCTGGGCTTCCTGCTCTCCCACCCCGCGCACTTCATCGCGCTGGGCTTCGGCTCGGGCCTCTCGCGCCTCGCGCCCGGCACCGTGGGCACGCTGTGGGCCTGGGTGGCGTTCTCGGTGATGCAGCTGTGGTTCACGCCCGCCACCATCGGCTGGATCATCGCGGCCTCGCTGCCCGTCGGCTGGTGGGCCTGCACGGTGACCGCGCGCGACATGAACGTGGCCGACCCCGGCTCCGTGGTGTGGGACGAGGTGGTCGCCTTCTGGATCGTGCTCTGGCTGGTGACGCCGGCCGGCCTGCTCGCGCAGACCGTGGCCTTCCTGCTGTTCCGCTTCTTCGATGCCGCCAAGCCCGGTCCGGTGGCCTGGGCCGACGCGCTGTTCAAGCAGCGCGACGCGGCGCAGGTGCGCTGGTGGCGCGCGGGCTTCGGCATCATCCTCGACGACCTGGTGGCGGCGTTCTGCACGCTGCTGGTCATCGCGCTGTGGCGCGCATGGTGAACCCGATGGACTCCTCCCCCTCTTCGACCACGCCGCTCGCGGACCAGGGCACGCCCGAGCTGGTCGTGACCCTGGCCGGCCTGCTGCAGAAAAAAGGCTGGATGCTGGCCACGGCAGAGAGCTGCACGGGCGGGCTGATCGGCGCGGCCTGCACCGATCTCTCGGGCTCGAGCGTCTGGTACGAGCGCGGCTTCATCACGTATTCGAACGAAGCCAAGACCGAACTGCTGGGCGTGGACGCCGGCGTGATCGCCGCGCACGGCGCCGTCAGCGAGCCGGTGGCGCGCGCCATGGCCACCGGTGCGATCGCGCATTCGCCGCCCTCGCGCGTGGCGCTGGCCGTGACCGGCGTGGCCGGCCCCACGGGCGGCACGCCCGACAAGCCGGTGGGCACCGTGTGGTTCGGCTGGTCGGTCGATGGCGACGTGCGCACCGAGCGCCGCCGCTTCGACGGCGACCGCGCCACGGTGCGCGCGGCCACTGTTCACCACGCGCTGCAGACCTTGGTCGAACTGCTGCTCGCGCGCTGAGCGGCCGGAACGCTCCGGCGCTCAGACCGTCATGAAATCGGCGAGCGGACGGCGCGGCGCGGCCGGTACCGGCGCCATCGGGTAGCCGAGGCGGCACATCATCTGCAGCGTCGGGCTGCGCTTGTCGCGCGGCGGCGCGGTGCCCAGCAGCATGTCGTGCGCGGCGGCGTGGTGCGGCGCCATTTCCGCGAACTCCTCCAGCGGCTGGCTCATCGGGTGCATGCCCAGGCCCAGGTCGGTGGCGCGCAGCTGCTGGCGCACGTAGGCGCGGCCCGCCGCGATCTGCTCGGTGCGGCTGTTACCGCGCGTGCTGAGCCAGACGAAGCCCATCGCGGTGTTGGCCTGGTCCTCGAACAGCTGCAGGGTGCGGCGGAACGAGAGACTGTCCTCGGCCGCGGGCGCGCCGCGGTCGAACTGCCCCAGCGCAACGGCGACGCGCAGCGCCGGATCGTTGAGCGAGAAACCGTCGCGGTGCTCGAGGATTTCCTGCGGGCCGACGCGCAGCAGTTGCAGGTTTTCCATCGCGGTGCCGGGCGTGGCGAGTTCCACTCGCGCGGCTGCCGCGCAGAGCTTGCGCAGGGGCAGCACGCGCGCCATGTCCACCGTGCCGGCCGAACTCACCGTGCCGCCCGCGGGTGCGATGGCGGTCAGGCCCTGCAGGATGTCGGCCGACACCGGCCGCGAGAGATCGAAGCGCTGCTTGGGCGTGCGCCGCCGCAGTACCTGCGCGAACAGCGGATCGGGCACGCCGCCGCCAGCCAGCCGCAGACGCGCCACCGGGACGTGCGGCCAGTGCCTCGGCTCGCCGGTCAGCTCGCCCTGCGGCCAAAGCTGCACGCCGGCCTGCACGCCCTGCTGGGCGAGTGCCATCACCAGCAGCTCTATGAAGGCACCGTGGCCGATGATGATCTGGCGACCGTACGGATCGGTCTCGGGCTGCACGCGTTCGCGATCGCAATAGACAACGATGGCGTCGGGCTCGCGCAGGTCGACCAGCCAGGGCTGGCGGTTGTACGCGGTGGGGGCGGTGACGGCGTACGCGACGGCGCGCTTGCGCACGTCGGGCTCGTCGCCGGGGCCGTTCCATATCTCCAGCGCGGCCGCCGGCACCTCGGAGTTCAGCCACCAGGTCGCCAGCGCGGCCGCACCCGCCGCAATGACAACGCCGCCTCCCAGCAGCCGGACAAAGTTTCTACGTTCATCCATCGGGCGGATTATCGAAAGCGCACCTGCGGTTAACAATGGCTTAAGCTTTCATAACAGCTATTCAAAACTGAATACCCGATGAGAACCGACAACGAACTCGGCTTCGACTGGCGGCTGGTGCGCGCCTTTCTTGCCGCGCTCGACCACGGCAGCCTGCTCGCGGCCGCGCGCGCCACGGGTACCAGCCAGCCGACGCTGGGCCGCCACATCGCGGAGCTGGAGTCGCAGCTGGGCGTGCTGCTCTTCGAGCGCACCGGCCGGGGCCTGCGGCCGACGGCCATGGCCACACGCCTCGCGGACTCGGCGCGTGCCATGGAAAGCGGCGCGCTCGCGCTGTCGCGCAGCGTGTCGGGCGCCAACACCGCCACGGCGGGCTCGGTGCGCATCTCGGCGAGCCAGGCCACGGCGCGCCAGATGCTGCCGGGCCTGCTGGTGCGGATGCGGCAGGAGCTGCCGGAAATCCAGGTCGACCTGGTGTCGACCAGCGAGATCAGCAACCTGCTGCAGCGCGAGGCCGACATCGCCATCCGCATGACGCAGCCCACCACGGCCACGGTGGTGGCGCGCCGCATCGGCAGCTTCGCGCTCGGCGCCTTCGCCCACACCGACTACCTGCGCCGCCGGGGCACGCCGCGGCAGGAGACCGACCTGTACCGGCACGACGTGCTGGGCTACGACAGCATCGACACCATCATCCGCATGTCGGCGCAACTGGGCACGCCACTGCAGCGCGAGCACTTCTGCTTTCGCACCGACGACATGGGCGCCTATTGGGAAGCACTGCGCCAGGGCATGGGCATCGGCTTCGTCAGCGAGTCGCTCGCGCGCACCGACGGCTCGGTGGTGCGCGTGCTGCCGCAGCTGAAGAGCAAGTCGCTGCCGGTGTGGCTCGCGGTGCACCGCGAGATCCGCACCGACCGGCGCATCCGCGCGGTCTATGATTTCCTCGCGCGCAACATCCCGGCGTCGATCTGACGCCACGCCGCTCCGACCCACCCCAAGAGGCCTCATGACAGCAGCCACCAACGCCCAGACCATCGAACGCTTCTACAGCGCCTTCGCCAAGCTCGACGCCCCCACCATGGAAGCCTGCTACGCGCCCGACGCCGTGTTCGACGACGAGGCCTTCTCGCTGCGCGGACGGCGCGAAGTGGGCGGCATGTGGCGCATGCTGGCCGGTGGCACGAGGGCCAAGGGCGCCGATGTGTGGCGCCTGACATGGCGCGACGTAAAGGCCGGCGACGACGGCACCGGCAGCGCCCACTGGGACGCGCACTACCGCTTCAGCGCCACCGGCCGCATCGTCGACAACAGCATCGACGCGCGCTTCACCTTCACGCCCGATGGGCTGATCGCCACGCATCGCGACAGCTTTCCTTTCTGGACCTGGTCGCGCCAGGCGCTCGGCACGCCGGGCCTGCTGCTCGGCTGGAGCCCCATGCTGCGCAACAAGGTGCGCGCCACCGCCGCAGCCAACCTCGCAACCTTTCTCGCACGCCAACCATGAGCAACACCAACGACACCGCCCTCGCCTTTTCGAACAACGAAGCGCAGCACCGCTACGAGGCCACGCTCGACGGCAAGCTCGCCGGCTACGCCGAATACAACATGCTGACCGACGCGATCATGTTCACGCACACCGAGGTGCTGCCCGAATTCGAGGGCAAGGGCGTGGGCTCGGGCATCGCGAAGCATGTGCTCGGCGAGGCGCGCGCCAGGGGACTGCATGTGATTCCGGTGTGCCAGTTCATCGCCGGATATATCCGCAAACACCGCGAGTACGTCGACCTGGTTCGGCCGGACATTCAACGCGCCTTCAAGATCTGAACAAGGCTCGCCCCCAGGCTGCGCGCACTTCGTGTCGCTGCGCCAACCCCCTACCGGGGGCAACACCTGCGGCCCGGCAAAGCCGGTTCCGCGGTGTTCCTTGATCAGGCCGAGGAACTCTTCGGCGCGGGCAACCACGCGAAGGCCGCGATGCCGATCACCAGCAGCACGGCGATGGTCGCCAGCACAGCAGTCAGCGGATCGCCTCCATGCGCCGCCGCCACCGAAGCGGCCACGCCGGTGCCCCACTGCATGAGCGCCACGCCGAGGAACATCGCCATCGTGAACACGGCCATCGCGCGGCCGGTGAGCGTGGCCGGGTAGGCACCGCGCACGTCGGCGTACTGCCAGACAATGAAGCCGGAGAGCACGCCGATCAGCACCATGCCGGCGATGTCGAGCCAGGCCGAGTGCAGCACCGCGATGAGCGCGAAGAGCCCCGCATAGCCCAGGCCGCAGATCACGATCCATCGGCGGCGCGCGGTGCCGTCGCGGTCGAGCCGGCCGAACAGGGGCGCGCCGAACAGCGAGATCACCGACACCGCCAGCGCGACATTGCCGCTCTGCACCAGCGAGTAGCCGTGGCGCTCCATCATCAGCGGGCCCAGCCACAGGCCGCGCAGCGAGATGAAGGCCGCGTACGTGACCGCGCCCAGCACCATGATGCCCAGCGTGTGCGGCATGGCGAACAGCGCGCCGAACTGGCGGATCGCCTCGGGAATTGACTCCCGCTTGCCCGGCACGGCCGAAGCCGGCTCGTGCACCCAGTACCAGATCGCCAGCCACGCCAGCGCCGCGGCCACGGCCAGCACCAGGAAGCCCGCGCGCCAGGAATACGCCTGCACCAGCCACGCCAGCGGCGTGCCGGTGGCCAGCATGCCGATGCCGCCGACAGCCAGCACCATGCCCGACACGGTGGCGAAGCTCGCCGCCGGAAAGTGCCGCGCGATGAACACCGTGCATACCAGGAAGGCCGGCGCGCAGCCGACGCCGATCAGCGCCTGCCCGGCCACCAGCACCAGGTAGCTGGACGACACCGCCGACAGCAGCGCACCCGCGATGGCGACCGGAAAGGCCACCAGCACCGTGCGGCGCACGCCGTGCAGGTCGATGCCGATGCCCATGAACAGCTGCATCGCGCCGAACGCGAAATGAAAAGCCCCCGAGAAGATCCCGAGGGCCTGTGCGGAAAGATGGAAATCGGCCTGCAGCGGGCTCGCCATGATGGCGCCCACCGTACGGAACGCCTGGCTCAGCGCGACCCCGGCGCACAGCGCCAGGACCATCACCCATGCCGCGCGGGGCGTCAGGGGTTCTGCGGCGGAGCGCTGCGCCAGGACTGAGCTCATTTCAGGAATACCGCGGAACCGGCTTTGCCGGGCCGCAGGTATTGCCCCCTGCAAGGGGGTTGGCGAAGCGACACGAAGTGCGCGAAGCCTGGGGGTGAGCCCAGTCACTCACCGTGGCACTTCTTGTACTTCTTGCCGCTGCCGCAGGTGCAAGGGTCGTTACGTCCGGGCGTGGCTTCCTTGCGGATGGTCTCGGCCTTCGGGCCCAGGCTCTTCCAGAGCTGGCGCAGGTCGTACACGGCCCAGATGGCGGCGCCGAAGTCGTCCAGCCGCTGCTGGCTCACGCTGGGCGGGGCGTCGTCGCTGTACATCGACAGCGTGGGCTTGCCGGTGTCGTCCTCGGTGAGGGCGACGATGTTGTCGAGCGCGTCGTTCAGCATGCGCGCGGCGTCCTTGTCGCGCGGCTCGGCCCAATCTTCGGGCCAGTTCTCGACCGCGTACATGAAGCCGAGCGCCCAGACCTGCGCGAACGAAGGAATGGCCTCGCCGGCGACTTCGGCACGCTCTTCTTCCGGCAGGGAGGCGATGGCGCCGCGGGTGTCGAGCACCTCGGGCTGCCAGCTGCGTTCGTCGTCGAGGGTTTCGACGGGGGCGTCGAGGCCCTCCTCGATCTCGATCCAGCGGCGCTTCCAGTTCCAGACGAACTCCATGTGCTGGGCGGACGAGAAGCTGTCGCCCAGCAGGACGGGCCAGTATTCGGACGGCAGGATGGGCCGGCGGGTGCAGATCAGGGCGGCCATGAAGCCTTCGCAGAACTCCCACTGGGGGATTTCCTCGTCGTGCTCGCGCATGGCGTCGAGCGCCTGGTCGAGAGCGTCGAAATCGTCGGGACCGAGGGGAGTGCGGGCTGCGGGGGTGCTGTCGGGGGGCGAAATGGGGTCGGGAATGGTCGTCATGGCAAGTTCGAGGCAGCCCTCTATGATGCAGCAGGCCACGGTCGAGACTATTTCTATGCCCACGATTATTCCGTTTCCGACGCGCTACAGCGCTTTCGCCCTGTGCGTGGTCGGCTTGGTGGCATGCCTGGCCTTCGTGCTGGTTTCGCCCCACCTGTGGCTGGCCTGGATCGGCGTGGCCGTTTTTGCGGTACTCACAGGTACCGGCGTGCACGACCTGCGGCAGGCCCGCCACGCCATCCTGCGCAACTACCCGGTGATCGGCCACCTGCGCTTTTTGCTGGAGTTCATCCGCCCCGAAATGCGGCAGTACTTCATCGAAAGCGACTCCGAGGCCGCCCCCTTCTCGCGCGCCCAGCGCTCGCTGGTGTACCAGCGCGCCAAGGGCGACCCCGACAACCGCCCCTTCGGCACGCAGATGAACGTGACCATCGCGGGCTACGAGTGGATCAACCACTCGATGCGGCCGACCAAGCTCGCCGACCACGATTTCCGCATCGTGATCGGCGGCACGCCGCAGCCGGCGGGCGCCAACCCCGCCCAGGTCTGCACGCAGCCGTACAGCGCCAGCGTGTTCAACATCTCGGCCATGAGCTTCGGCGCGCTGTCGGCCAATGCCATCCTCGCGCTCAACAAGGGCGCCAAGATGGGCGGCTTCGCGCACGACACCGGCGAGGGCTCGATCTCGCAGCACCACCGCGTGCACGGCGGCGACCTGATCTGGGAAATCGGCTCCGGCTACTTCGGCTGCCGCAACGAGGACGGCAGCTTCAGCGAAGAACGCTTCACCGCCAACGCGCGCGACCCGCAGGTGAAGATGATCGAGATCAAGCTGAGCCAGGGCGCCAAGCCCGGCCACGGCGGCGTGCTGCCGGCCCCCAAGGTCACGCCCGAGATCGCGGCCGCGCGCGGCGTGCCGGTGGGTGTCGATTGCATCTCGCCCGCCTCGCACAGCGCCTTCTCCACGCCGACCGAGATGATGCATTTCGTCGCCAGGCTGCGCGAGCTGTCGGGCGGCAAGCCGACCGGCTTCAAGTTCTGCCTGGGCCATCCGTGGGAATGGTTCGGCATCGTCAAGGCGATGCAGGCCACCGGCATCACGCCCGACTTCATCGTGGTCGACGGCGCCGAGGGCGGCACCGGCGCGGCGCCGGTCGAGTTCAGCGACCATGTGGGTGCGCCGTTGCAGGAAGGCCTGCTGCTGGTGCACAACACGCTGATCGGCGTGAACCTGCGCCACCGCATCAAGATCGGCTGCGCGGCCAAGGTGATCACCGCCTTCGACGTGGCGCGCATGATGGCGCTGGGCGCCGACTGGTGCAACGCCGCGCGCGGCTTCATGATGGCCCTGGGCTGCATCCAGGCGCAGAGCTGCCACACCGGCCACTGCCCCACCGGCGTGACCACGCAGGACCCGCTGCGCCAGAAGGCGCTGGTGGTGCCGACCAAGGCCGAGCGCGTGCACAACTTCCACCACAGCACGCTGCACGCGCTGCAGGAGCTGGTGCAGGCCGCCGGGCTCGACCATCCGCAGCAGATCACCGCGCACCACATCGTGCGCCGCATTTCCGACACCGAGGTGCGCCTGTTGAGCAACCTGGTGATGCAGGTGCAGCCGGGCGCCCTGCTCGGCCCGCTCGACGAGCAGCACAATGTCTTCCGTACCTACTGGCCGCTGGCCAGTGCAGAGAGTTTCCAGCCCGTGACGCAGGGCCCGCAGGGGCTTGTGTCGGGCTTTGCATTGGCCGCATGAACCCACTGAGTAGAGGCGCCAGCCGGCGCCTGCAAACGCGCAAAGGCGCAGCTTCGGCGCCCGCGCCCCTGGACGCGCTTTCCCCCAACCCGCCGGCGCCCGGCGACTACGCGGAATTCCTGCGCGCCACCCTGCCCCAGCAGCAGAAGAACGTGGCCAGCCACCGCTTCGGCAGCGAACGCGTGTGGCTCAAGAAGGCCGGCCCCCGGCACGGCAAGTGGGGCTACCGCGTGATGGCGGCGGTCGCGCGTATGGCGCGGCTGGACATCATCAAGCCCGTGCCCAACCCGGGCGGCGAGGCCGCCATCGCCACGGAGGCGCGGCGCCTCAAGCAGCTCGCGGCCGCCGGCCTGCGCGTGCCGGTGGTGCTGGCGCAGCAGCCGGACGGCCTGCTCATTTCCGACCTGGGCGAAAGCGGCCGCGCGACGGTGGTGCTGCAGGAGCGGCTCGACCACGCCGCAGCCGCCGGCCCCGCCGCGCTGCTGGCCGTATGGCGCGAGGGCCTCGCCGCCATTGCCGCCGTGCACGTCTGCGGCCAGCACCTGAGCCAGGCCTTCGACCGCAACCTCGTGCAGTGCCCCGACGGCGTGATCGGCTACATCGATTTCGAGGACGACCCGGCCGAGGTCATGACGCTGGCGGAATGCCAGGCGCGCGACTGGCTGAGCTACCTGCACTCGACGGCCATGATGCTCGAGGCCGCCGCGCCGCAGGCTGCAGGGCAGCACTGGCACGCGGCGCTGGCAGACGTGAACGAGGAAGTGCGCGAGCGCATCGCGAACGCGGCGAGGCGCATGAAGTGGGCGCAGAAGCTGCCGGCGAGCCGGCGCTGGGGGCGGGATACGCAGCGGGTGCGGGCGGTGGCGCGGTTGTTGGGGCGGTGGCATCTGCAGGCTGCCAACGGGGTGCAGCACTAGCGGCTGTCGAGCTGCTTCCGCCGCAATCTGCGGAACAGCCGGTCGCCAAGCCAGCCGCCGATGACGACAAGAATCCCCTGGGCGACAAGCGCGAGAACATAGGCCTGCGACAAGTCGTCGAAATCCTGGGCCTTGTTCATTTCGTACCACTGCCCGATGGGAATCAGTACGGTCTTGGTCCCGAGAAAGCTGAACGCCAGAGCCCCTGCAAGGATGCAAAGCAGCCGAACGAGCAGCTGCGTCAAGGCAGACAGAGTCAAGCTTCGTACCTCTTCCGGCGCCATCTGCGGAACACCAGGTCGCCCAGCCAGCCTCCGGCAAACAGCGCGACCAACTGAACGGCGAGCGCGACCATGTACGCGCGGCCCAGGTCGTCGTCGTTCCTTGCGAAGTTGAACTCGTACCAACGGCCCACCGGCCCGATGAGCTTGTAGAAGACAAGGCCGAGCACGATCGCGCCGACGGCGATGGAGAGTGTGCGAACGACGGGAAGAATGGCTGGGAGATTTCCGCTCATCACGAGTTGGGAGGCATGGCATGGCCCTGCCGGAAATCTAGTGCCGCTTCAAAACCGCTCGATGAACGAAACGTTGTCAATTGCTTCCTGACGCCGGCGCCGACACCGCCGCCAGTCGCCGCTACACCCCGTACGCCGCCTGCACCACCACTCCTCGCAGCGCCAGCCGCTTCTTCATCGACAGCACCGCCCGGTCCTTGCTCAGCAGCAGCGCCTTGTGCGCCACTGCCAGGTCGATGAAGACCTGATCGTCGGGGTCGCTGCACACGCAGGGCGCGCGCGGCGGAGTGCCTTCCACCATCCGCACCCGCGCGTCGAAATCGGCGAGCACCGCCGGCACCTGCAGTTCGCGTTGCGCCATGCGCCTGGCGATCAGGGGGTAGCCCAGTACGCGCTCGAGTTCGGTGCGCATGGCGGCGGTGGCCAGCCAGTGCAGTTCGCCGGCGGCGAGCCGGGCGGTCAGCGGCCCCCAGGCGGGGTCTTCGAAGACCAGCAGGTCGAGGGCGATGTTGGTGTCGATGACGACAAGGCTGGCGGGTTCTGTCAACGTCATGGAATGTGCGGGGAATATCGCCGATGTTGCACCATGCAATGCAGCGGTCAGGCCTTCGTTAGCCCGGCCGACGACAATCGGACCTCACCAATCACAGCCCTCTCTGCCTTCCTTCATGAAACGCCTGCCGCTGCTCTGCCTCGCCCTGCTCGCATCCGTGGGCGTCCGGGCCGAGTGGCTGACGCTGTCGGGCACGCCGGGCGACGACAGTTCCAGCTATGTGCAGGTCGATCCGACCAGCGTCGAGGCGGACGGATCGAAGCGCCTCGTGAGCCTTCGCATGAGCCTGCCGCAGGACCGCACGAGCCGCGACGGCATCCGGTACCGCTCCTTCCAGGCCCAGGCCAGGGTCGATTGCGAGGCCCGCAGCGCGCGCTACGTGAGTGCCACCTACTTCGGACATCCGAACTTCGTCGGCGAACCGGTGGCGGTGAGGCATTTCGAGGAGGACGACCTGCGCACGGTGAGCCTGGCCGGCGCGCGCGACCTCGTCACGCGAACGATCAACGCGGCCTGCGCGGTGCGCCCCAGGGAAGCCGTCAAGGAGCCGCAGCAACCGCAGCCCAGGCCCGAGGGCGAGCCTGCGCTACTTCCGCGCTGAGCCCGCAACCATGTCGAAGCGGAACAGACGGCATTCGATCGGGCCGTTCCACATCGGCACGCGGCGCGATTCCTTCAGGCGCATCTGCCTGGGCAGCTTCAGGTCGGGCGTGAGCACCCAGGCGGTCCAGCCGGCGTAGTTCTTCTTCCAGTGGGTGGCGAGCTGCGCGAAGAAGTCGCCGGCATCGCCTTCGCTGGACTGAGCCGCCTCCCGCGCGCCGGGACGCCCCGCGCCAGCCACGCCGCCCACTTCGATGCGCTCGCCGTACGGCGGGTTGAGCATGATCACGCCGCCCTCGGCCGGCGGCATGCGCTGCAGGGCGTCACCGCCGCGGAACTCGACGGCCTGCGCCACGCCGGCGCGCTCGGCATTGCGCTGGGCGAAATCGACCATGCGGTGCGACACGTCGGAGCCGAAGATCGCCACGCCGCCCTCCCGCACGGCCGCCTCGGCCTGCTGCCTGATGGCGGTCCACACATGCGCCTGGAACGGCAGCAGCTTCTCGAAGCCGAAGCGCCGCAGCGACCCGGCCGCGATGCCGCGCGCGATCTGCGCCGCCTCGATGGCGATGGTGCCGCTGCCGCAGCAGGGGTCGTACAGCGGCTGGACCGACACCTCGCCGGTCTCGGGGTTCCACCAGCCGCTGGCGGCGAGCATGGCGGCGGCCAGGGTTTCCTTCAGCGGGGCGTCGCCCTTGTCCTGGCGCCAGCCGCGCTTGAAGAGCGGCTCGCCGCTGGTGTCGATGTAGAGCGTGCAGGTATCGGTGGTCAGGTGGGCGAACACGCGGCAGTCGGGCCACTGGGTCTCGATGCTCGGGCGCACGCCGTTGGCCTTGGCGCGGAAGCGGTCGGCAATGGCGTCCTTGATGCGCAGGGTGGCGAAATTCAGGCTCTGCAGCGGGCTGTGCTGGGCGGTGGTCTCGATCTTGAAGGTCTGCTTCGGCGTGAACCAGATCTCCCAGGCCACGCCGCTGGCGATGCCGTACAGGTCGTTTTCGTTGCGGTACGGCCCGTGGGCCAGCTCGACCAGCACGCGCTGCGCGAGGCGGCTGTGCAGGTTGAGCTTCAGGCCGTCGCGCCAGTCGGCGCGCACGCGCACGCCGCCACGCAGCGAAAGCAGATCCTGGCCGGCGCGGCCGGTCAGGGCGTGCACCTCCTGGGCGAGGAGTTCCTCGACGCCGGCGGCGCAAGGCAGGAAAAAGGAGAGATCGTTCACGGCAAGCTGACCATCGGGAAGCCCGACTAAGGGACTCCATTGTCGCCGCGCTGCAAACCTTCTCTATATAGTCGATTCGCCGATGACCCCCACCCACGCATCTCCGCCCGCACCGGCCTCCGCCGGCAACGGCAGCGACCCCTTCGCGATCCAGTGCGAGGTGCTGCGGCTGTCCATCAAGCCCATCGGGCCGGTGCTGCTGGTGCAGTTCCTGCTGAACTGCGGCGTGGCGGCGCTCTTCGCCTGGCAGTTCTCGCTCGCGCGCGCCCTGGTGTGGATCGCGCTGATCACCGGCGTGACGGCAATGCGCGGCTTCTTCCCGCAGCGGCTGCCCGAGCCCTTCACGCCCGCCAGCCTGCGCGAGGCCCAGCGCAAGCACACGCTGCGCACCGCCGTCTGGGAGCTGGCGCACGGGCTGGCCGGGGTGCTGCTGTTCGACCCAGGGCGCGTCGACATGCAGCTTCTGCTGGGCGTGATCATCATGGGCATGACGCTGTCGTCGGCCTTCTCCGTGTCGTTCTACACGCCGGCCACGCAGCTGGCGATCACGCTGCTGCTGGCGCCGATCATCGTCACCGGCCTCTGGCTGGGCGCCCCGGTGATGGCGGCGGTGGCCGTGATCGGCATCGGCCTGACCGCGATGATGTGGAAGCTGGTGGCCGAGCGCTCGCGCCAGCTCGAGGAAAACATCGGCCTGCGGCTCAACGAGCACAAGCTGCGCGAACAGGCCCTGGCCGGCCTGCGCGCCTCCGAACAGGCGCAGGCCGAACGGCTGCGCTTCTTCTCGGCCGCCAACCACGACCTGCGCCAGCCGGTGATGGCCATCGGCCTGCAAGCCGAGGTGCTGCGCCAGCAGCTGAACAACGGCGCGGACATGGTGGCGGTTCAGCACACGGTGGACTCGCTGGCGCGCGCACAGCAGGCGCTGGAGGGGCTGACCAACCAGTTGCTCGAAATCGGCCGCATCGAAGCCGCCGTCGACCCGCTGCGCCCGACGGCCGTGGCGCTGGCGCCGCTGCTGCAGGAGCTGGCCCGGCAGGCGGGCGACGGCCGGGTGCTGGTGCGCTGCCCGGGCGGCGCAATTGCCTGGAGCGACACGGTGTCGCTGCGCCGCGTGCTCGCCAACCTGGTCGACAACGCCGTCAAGTTCACGCCGCGCGGGCGCGTGCTGCTGGCGGTGCGGGCGCGACGGCGCGGCACCGGCCTGGCGTGGCGCGTGGAAGTGCGCGACAGCGGCATCGGCATCGCGGCCGAGGCGCAGCAGCGCGTGTTCGACGACTTCGAGCAGATCGGCAACGTCGAGCGCAACCTGCAGCGCGGCCACGGCCTGGGCCTGGCGATCGTGCGGCGGCTGGCGGCGCAGCTCGGCATCGAGGTGTCGCTGCGCTCGGCGCCGGGGCGGGGGTCGGTGTTCAGCTTCGAGCTGCCCGCCGCGCCGGCGGGCGCGGAGGTGGCCGCGCGGCCTGACGCTTCCGCGGCGAGGCACGACGGCACGGGCGCCGACGCCGCGCACGCGCTGCGCCCCGGTCTCGCCGTGCTGGTGGTGGAAGACAACGCGGTGGTGGCCGACAGCCTCTCCGCGCTGCTGCAGCAGTGGGAGGTGGAGCCGCGCGTCTATGCCAGCGCAGCCGAGGCGCTGGCGCTGGCCGACCTGCACGCGCTCGACGCGGCGCTGTGCGACATCCGCCTGCCGGGCGCGCTCGACGGCATCGCGCTGGCCGAGAAGCTGCAGCGGCAGAAGCCCTCGCTGGCGATCGCGCTGATCTCGGCCGACATCAACGAAGCCACCCAGCGGCTCGCCACCGAGCGCGGCTGGCATGCGCTGCGCAAGCCGGTGCAGCCCGAGGAGCTGCGACGGGTGCTGCTGGGAGCGCAGCGGGTGCCCCGGGCGCATCCGGTGCATCCGGCACAGGGCTGACGCGGGAGCTGGCACGGCCCGTGCTGTCATCGCTTCCGGGATATGCTCCGCGCACAGGCCGCCAGCCCTGCCCCGATGTCCACCGACACGCCTTCCTCCCCTCTCGCCGCCGACCCACCCGGCCCGCGCTACGACCCGCTCGCGATCACGCTGCACTGGCTGCTGGCGGTGCTGATCGTCGGCTCCTTCGGCGTGGGGCTCTACATGACCGGACTGCCGTTCTCGCCGCTGCGGCTGAAAATCTACAGCTGGCACAAGTGGGCCGGCGTCACGATCCTCGCGCTGTCGGCGCTGCGGCTGCTGTGGCGGCTGGGGCATCGCCCGCCGGCGCTGCCGCGGGGCGTATCGCGCCTGCAGCTGGCGAGCTACCGCATCAGCCACACCTTGATGTACCTGCTGTTCTTTGCGGTGCCGTTGACCGGGTGGGCCTACAGCTCGGCCATGGGCATGCCCGTCGCGTGGTTCGGCGTGCTGCAGCTGCCCGACTTCGTGCCGGTCGACCACGACTTCGCCGAGGCGGTGCTGCAGCCGCTGCACCGCAACTGCGCCTTCGCGTTGGCGGGCGTCACGCTGCTGCACGTGGTGGCGGTGCTCAAGCATCACTGGATCGACCGCGACGGTCTTCTGAAACGCATGTGGCCCGCGCCACGCCAGGAATCAGCTCGATGACGATGAAGATGAAACTCCCGCTGTTCACCCCGGCGCTGGCCCTGGCCATGGCGCTGCCGGCCGGCGCGGAGCCCCCGGCCGCGAAGCTCGTTGCCGACAAGAGCCAGATCGTCTTCGTCAGCAAGCAGATGGGCGTACCGGTGGAAGGCACCTTCAAGAAGTTCGACGCGCACGTCGCCTTCGATCCGAAGAAGCCCGAGGGCGGCAGCATCGTGCTGCAGATCGACACGGCCAGCGCCGGCTTCGGCGTTCCGATGAGCGACGCCGAGCTGCCCAAGCAGCCGTGGTTCGACGCTGCGCACTTCCCGCAAGCGAGCTTCCAGTCGAGCGCGATCAAGGCGCTGGGCGAGGGCAGGTTCGAGATGGCGAGCAAGCTCACCATCAAGGGCACGTCGAAAAACGTGACGGTGCCCGTCAGCATCGCGCCGGCGCCCGGCGGCAACTACGCGGTGGTCACCGGAAGCCTTACGATCCAGCGGCTCGACTACAAGGTGGGCGACGGCGAATGGACCGACACCTCGATGGTCGGCAACGAGGTGCAGGTGCGCTTCAGGTTCACGCTGGCCGGCCTCGGGCCGCTGTGATCTGCTTGGTCCGCCCGCCCTCCTTCATCCGTTTTTCTCTTTCATGACCCATACGACCAACGCCATGAAAAAGCTTCTTCTTGCCGCGGCCCTGTCGGCCGCCGTGTTCACCGGCGCCACGGCGCAACAACCGCTGCCCTCGGAATTCGCGCCGGCAGCCTCCGCCAAGCCCGCGGGCGGGCCGGCGAAGAACGCCAACTACGTGATCGACCCCACCCACACCTTCGTGATGTACGAGATGGGCCACTACGGCACCACCACCAACCGGGGGCGCTTCAGCACCAAGGACGGCTCCGTGCAGATCGACGGCAGCGGCAACAGCGGCAAGGTCGACATCACGATGGACATCAGCTCCATCAACACCGGCGTCGACCTGCTCAACCGCCACGTGCAGAGCAAGGACTTCTTCAACGTGGCGGAGTTTCCGACCGGCCGCTTCGTGGCCGACCGCATCGAGTTCTCCGGCGACAAGGTGGTCGACGTGCCCGGCAAGCTCACGCTGATGGGCCAGACCCGCCCCGTGACGCTGAAGGCCGTGCGCTTCAACTGCTACCTGAGCCCGCTGATCAACCGACAGGTGTGCGGCGGCGACTTCGAGACAACCGTGGAGCGCAGCGACTGGGGCATCACCTGGGGGCTGAACTTCGGCTTTGAGAACAAGGTGAGGCTGCTGGTGCAGGTCGAGGCGGTCAACGTGCAGTGACACGGATGCAGGAGACAACAACATGATGGACACCACCCTCGCCCTCCTCGGCATCGCCGGCGCCATGACCGTGGGCGCCATGAGCCCGGGCCCCAGCTTCGTGATGGTGGCGCGCACCGCCGTGACCTCGCGTGCCGACGGCCTTGCGGCGGCACTGGGCATGGGAGCGGGCGGGCTGGTCTTCGCGATCGCGGCGCTCGCAGGGCTGCAGGCAGCGTTCCTTGCGGTGCCGGCGCTGTACCTGGCGATCAAGGGGCTGGGCGGCGCCTACCTCGTCTACCTGGGCATCCGCATCTGGCGCGGCGCGCGGCAGCCGCTGGCCGTGGCGCAGGAGGCCGCTGACCCTTCGCAGCGTCCGCAGGGCCGCGGCAGGCGCACCTTCCTGCTGGGCCTCGCCACGCAGGTCAGCAACCCGAAGACCGCGGTGGTCTACGCGAGCATCTTCGCGGCCTTCCTGCCGCGCGAGGTGCCGTTGGTGCTGGCGCTGGCGGTGCCGGCGGTCATCTTCTGCATCGAGACGGGGTGGTACGCCATCGTGGCGCTGGCACTGTCCTCGGCGGCGCCGCGCTCGGCCTACCTGCGCTACAAGGTCTGGATCGACCGCTCGGCAGGCGGCGTGATGGGCCTGCTGGGGCTGCGGCTCGTGTGGTCGGCCGTGCACGACGGCCACTGAGCGGCAGGGCTCAGAGCAGGCTTTCCGGCGTCAGCGGCGCCAGTATCTCGAGCATGGTTCGGTCCCAGAAGCTGGAGTCTGGCTCCTCGGTCAGCACGGTGAGCTTGCCGGCGTCGTCGCTGACCCATTCGATGCGCGACTCGTTGCTGCCCTCGGCAAAGCGCAGCCGGTAGGCGCCCTGCTGCTTGAGCACGTCGATGAGTTTCAGCGCCTGCTGCGCCATCTCGGGGCTGCGGATGAAGAGGCCGATCTCGGTGTTGTGCGACTCCGAGCGCGGGTCGAAATTCATCGAACCGACGAAGAGGATGCGCTGGTCGATCACCGCCGACTTGGCATGCAGCCGGCCTACCGAGGTGCCGAAGAGGCCGAGCCGCACGCTGCGCCGGGTGCGGTTGGTGCTCAGCTCGTAGAGGTCGGCGCCCAGCTTGAGCATGTCGGGCCGGTAGCGGCGGTAGGCGGTGTGCACCAGCGGCTCGTCGGTCGCGGCGAGCGAATTGGTGACTACGCTGATCTTCACGTTGCGCCCGCGGATCTCGCGCATCACGTCGAGCCCGGAAGCCCCCGGGATCAGGTAGGGAGAGACGATGGTCACCTCCGAGCGGGCGCGGCGCATCTGCTCGACGACGTTGTAGCGCACGCTGTCGACGTCGAGCAGCGGCACGCCGCCATAGGAGGCCGTCTTGCCGATCACGCGTTCGGGCGAATCGGCATAGGCCTCGGCGGTGGTCCAGATCAGGCCGAGCTTGCCGGCATCCAGGTCTTCCGCCATCGGGCTGTAGCCGAGCAGGTCGTTCGGCGCGGGCTTGGGCGGCGGCGGCGTGGTGTCAGGACCGGTGGCGGCGTCGAAGCGCTTCTGCAGCTCCTCGCGTGACAAGGCACTGCTCGCCACCGACTGGATCGGCCGCACGTAGACGCTGTTCCAGTACTGGTCGAACAGGCTGCCCAGCCGCGGCACCAGCGCACCGGTGACGAAGGTGTCGAGGTCGATGAAGTTCTCGCCCGCCGTGCGCCTGAAATACTGGTTGCCGATGTTGCGCCCGCCCGCCACCGCCATCGCGCCGTCGGCGATGAACAGCTTGTTGTGCATGCGGCGGTTGACGCGGCTGAAGTCGAAGAGCGAGGCGGTGAAGCGCTTCAGCAGGCTGCCGCGCCCGGCCGGGAAGGGGTTGAACAGGCGCAGCTCCACGTTGGGCGTGGCGGCGAGGCCGAGCAGCAGCTCGTCTTCGCCGGATGTGTAGAGGTCGTCCATCAGCAGCCGCACGCGCACGCCGCGCAGGGCGGCGTCGCGCAGGGTGCGCAGCAGGTAGCGGCCGGTCTCGTCGTTCTCGATCTGGTAGTACTGCACGTCGAGCGTGCGCTGCGCGCGGCGGGCGAGCTGGATGCGGGTGTCGAAGGCGAAGTCGCCGCCGGGCATCAGGCGGAAGCCGCTCAGGTCGGGATCGGGCTGGGAGGCCAGCGCGATCTTGCCGAGGGCGGTGTCGGCCGAGACGGCCATGGCCTTGGTGGGCGTGCGCGGCGCCTCGTCGGGCAAGGTGGCGCAGCCGGTGAGCAGCAATGCCGCCATGACGAAGACCCAGAGCCCACAACGCGACAGCAGGCGACAGGTCATCGGCAGCTTTCTACAGAGCCTTGCGAAGGTTGGCGGGAGCGATGCGCAGCGCTTCGCGGTACTTGGCCACGGTGCGGCGCGCGCACTCGATGCCCTGCTCCTTCAGCATCTCCGAGATCTGGCTGTCCGACAGCGGCTTCTTCACGCTCTCCGAACCCACGAACTGCTTGATGAGCGCGCGCACCGCGGTGCTCGACGCATTGCCGCCGGTCTCGGTGCCCAGCGCCGAGCCGAAGAAGTACTTGAGCTCGACCGTGCCGAAGGGCGTGGCCATGTACTTGGCGGTGGTCACCCGCGAGATGGTGGATTCGTGCAGGCCCAACTCGTCGGCGATCTCGCGCAGCACCAGCGGGCGCATCGCGAGCTCGCCGTGCACGAAGTAGCTCTTCTGCCGCTCGACGATGGCGTTGCTCACGCGCAGGATGGTGTCGAAGCGCTGCTGGATGTTCTTGATGAACCAGCGCGCCTCCTGCAGCCGCTGCGACAGCGCCTGGCTGCCCTCGCCCTTGTGCGACTTGAGCGCGCCGGCGTAGATGTCGTGCACGCGCAGGCGCGGCATCACCTCGGGGTTGAGCATGACGCGGAACTTCACGTTCGTGCCGCGCCCGGTCTTGGTGACGATCACGTCGGGAATGACGATGTTGCGCTCGACGTCCACGAAGCTGCGACCCGGCTTGGGCTCCAGCCGCGCGATGATCTGCAGCGCCGAGCGCACCAGCTCCTCGCTGCTGCGGGTGAGCGTGGCAAGGCGCTTGAAGTCGCGGCGCGCGAGCAGCTCCATGGGCTGCTTGCAGACGGCGATGGCGGTCTTGCGGACCAGTTCTTCTTCCTCGGTCTCGTCCTCGCTGGCCATGGCGCGCAGCTGGATGCTCAGGCACTCGCCGAGGTCGCGCGCGCCGACGCCGGCGGGCTCCAGGCTCTGCAGCAGGCCGAGCGCCACCTGGAAGTGATGCACGAGGTCGTCGAACTGGTCGTTGTCGTCGCCGGCCAGGCCCGAGGCCAGCGCGGGCAGCGAGTCTTCGAGGTAGCCGTCGTCGTTGAGCGATTCGATGAGAAAGCGCAGCGCGGCGCTGTCGTTCTTGTCGAGCCGCAGGCTCAGCGCCTGGCGGTGCAGGAAGGACTGCAGCGACTCCTGGCTGCGCGCGAGTTCGGTGGCGTCGGCACGTTCGTCGTCGCCCAGGTTGTTCTGGCGCGCGGGGGCGTCGCTGCCCCATTCGCTGTCGTCGGGCGCCATGTCGACGGTGCCGTCGCCTTCCCAGTCGGGCTCGCGCTCGGCGACGTCGGCGGTGGGGCCTTCGGAGTCGGCCGTGCTGGCGGCGGTTTCGGTGGAACTGGTGGATGCGCTGGGGGCCGACGAAGCGAAGTCGCTCTCGCCCTCACCGCCTTCGTCGCGTGGCACCGGGGCGTCGGCGGTGTCGAGCCCGAACTCCTCGCGCGCGGCCTCTTCCGCCGTGCGTTCGAGGAACGGGTTCTCGTCCAGCATCTGCTCGACCTCCTGGCTCAGTTCGAGCGTGGAGAGCTGCAGCAGCCGTATGGACTGCTGCAGCTGCGGCGTGAGCGCCAGATGCTGCGAGACGCGAAGGGACAGCCCCTGCTTCATGGAGAACCCGACCTTCCTTACATCCGGAAGTGTTCGCCCAGGTACACCCTGCGTACCTCGGCGTTGTCGACGATCTCCGAAGGCGTGCCTTGTGCCAGCACGTGCCCGTCGCTGATGATGAACGCGTGATCGCAGATGCCCAGCGTCTCACGCACGTTGTGGTCGGTGATGAGCACGCCGATGCCGCGCTCCTTCAGGAAGCTGATGATCCGCTGGATCTCGATCACCGCGATCGGGTCGATGCCGGCGAAGGGCTCGTCCAGCAGGATGAAGCGCGGCTGCGTGGCCAGGGCGCGCGCGATCTCGACGCGGCGGCGCTCGCCGCCCGACAGCGCGAGCGCGGGCGAATCGCGCAGGTGGTCGACGCGCAGGTCGGCCAGCAACTCGGACAGGCGCTCCTCGATGTGCTGCTTCGACAGCGGGGCCATCTTGCCGTTCGCGTCGGGCTCCATCTGGAGCTCGAGCACGGCGCGCACGTTTTCCTCGACCGTGAGCTTGCGGAAGATCGAGGCTTCCTGCGGCAGGTAGCTCAGGCCCATGCGAGCGCGGCGGTGGATCGGCATGTGGGCGATGGGCTCGCCGTCGATGGTGATGTCGCCGGCATCGGCGCGCACCAGTCCCACGATCATGTAGAACGAGGTGGTCTTGCCTGCGCCATTCGGCCCGAGCAGCCCGACGACTTCGCCCTTCTGCACGTCGAGCGAGACGTCTTTCACGACCGTGCGGCTGCCGTAGCTCTTCTTCAGGCCGCGCGCGACCAGGCGGCTGCCCGGTGCGCCGTTGGCGTCCTGCGTTCCTGCGGATTCGATCACTTGCGGGTATCTCCCTGGTCACTGCCGAGCGTGGTGCTCTGGCGCAGGCCCTTGCCGGGTGCCGGGGTGGGCGCCGGCGGCGGAGCCTTCGCGCCGGCCGGGGCCGAGGCGCCGGCAGCGGGCGCGGTGGCGGTCGCGGCCTTGGGGGTCAGGATGGTCCTGACGCGTCCGCCGGGGGCCGAGGCGTTGACGGCGGTGTTCGGCGGCACGGTGGAGCCGTTGACGGTGTAGGTGTCGTTGCTCTGGTCGTAGACGATCAGTGCGCCCTGGCTCTCGTCGTTCGGCGTGGCGCCGAGCAGGCGGCGCATGGTGGCGTTGCGGATGAACTTGACGTTGTCGGCGCGGCTGTCGTACTCGATGACTTCCGACTCGCCCTCGATCCACTCGTCAGGAGCGTTGCGCTTCTGCTTGTAATAGGCCCGTTTGCCGGGCGCCGCCGTGACCACGCCGTACTGGTAGCCCTCGGCGTCCTGGCGCACGTCCAGCCGCGCGCCGCGGATGATGATCGTGCCCTTTGTCACCAAAACGTTGCCGGTGAACACGCTCGTCTGCTTCAGGTCGTCGTAGCGCATCGAGTCCGACTCGATGTTCATCGGCTTGGAGCGGTCGGCGGTCTCGGCCAGGGCGCCCGAAGCGAGGCCGGCCAGCAACAGCGCGCCGGCGGCCAGGCGACCGATGCGACGGAGGAAGGGGGTGGTGGGGTAAGAGTGCAATGTCATAGAGGCACGAAACTTGCTCGGCATTGTATGCGGCTGATTGCGTCAGCCCCGCACGCACAGATGAAAAAGCCCGCCGAAGCGGGCTTGACTTCCTCCCGGATTCCCTTCCGGGAACACCGCGGAACCGGCTCCGCCGGGCCGCAGGTGTTGCCCCCTGCAAGGGGGTAGGAGAAGCGACACGAAGTGCGCGAAGCCTGGGGGTCAGCCCTTTTTAGCTTCGCCGATCAAATAGTTCACGACCTGAAGCACTTTGGTCATGTTGCCGGCGGTTTCGCCGTCCACGTACCAGCGGCCTGCGACGGCCATCGCGGGCACGCCGGCCACCTTGTAGGAGTCGGTCATCTGCGAGGCGCGCTTGGCCTTGCTGGCCACGCCGAAGGAGGTGAAGGTTTCCTTGAACTTGGCGGCATCCAGGCCGTTGGCGGTGGCCCAGGCGATGATGTTGGCGTCGCCGTTCACGTTCTGGCGCTGCGCGTGGATCGCGTTGAACACCTTCGGCTGGTACTCGTCGACCTTGCCCATGGCTTCCAGCGTGTAGTACAGGCGCTGCTTGGCCTCGACGTCGTTGCCCACGAAGGGCACCGGGATGCGGCGGAAGGCGACTTCCTTCGGCGCCGTCTTGATCCAGGCTTCCAGCGACGGCTCGAAGTCGTTGCAGTGCGGGCAGTTGTACGAGAAGAACTCGACCACCTCGATCTTGCCGGCGGGCGCGTCGACCGGCACGCGCTTGTCGAGCACCAGGTACTCGGAGCCGGCCTTGGGCACGCGCGCCTGGGCGTGGGCCTGGTTGGCGGTCAGGGACAGCAGCCCGAGCGAAGTGGCGGCCAGCGAAAAGTCACGACGTTTCATTGAAAGAGCTCTCCAGTTATTACGGCAGACTGAGCCGGCGCGCGGCGGGGAGTTCCCCCGCATCCGGCGCGCCCGAGGCTGTGGATGGTGGCGGCAAATGCCGCACGGCGAAGTTTGGGGGCTATTCGTGTCGGTTGCCGGCCAGCCTGCGCCGGGTAAGGGCCGGTCAGCGCTGCACGCGGACCAGCGCCGAATCCATGCCGCCGCCGTCGAGCCGCTCCTTCAGGCGGTCGGCGTCGTCCTTCTTGTTGAAGGGGCCGGCGCGCACGCGATACACGGTGCGGCCCGCCTGCTCGCGCTCGGTGACCTTGGCCTCGACGCCCATCAGCGACAGCTTGGCGCGCTGCGCCTCGGCGTCCTCGGTGGTACGGAAGGCGCCGGCCTGCACGAAGTACATGAACGGATCGGGGCCGGAGCTGCTGCCGCTGCTGCTCGGCGCGGCCGAAGCGGTGGTCGTGCTGCCGGAGCCGGAAACGCTGCCCGATCGCGCCCGGGCCAGGTCGCCCAGCGGATCGTTCGACGGCGGCAGGGCATTGGCCTCGGCCGGCACCGGCGCGGTGCGCGGCTTGGGCGCCACCACCACGGGCACCGGCGGCGCGGTGTTGGGCGATGCGGTGGCCGGGGCCACGGCGGTGGTGCCAGTGGCCGGCTCGCCGGTGACGGGATTGACAGGGCCGGTCGGGGTGGCGGGTGCCGCCGGCTTGGCTGCGCCGGCCTTGCCGGCCAGCGGCGCGTTCGGATCCCAGTCGCGGTTCTTGCGGGCCTCGGCCTCGTCCTGCTCGGCGCCGCCGCGCTGCGTCTTGGTCACGAACGGGATCGGCACCTTGGTCACGTAGACCGCAATGCCCAGCGCGACGCCCAGGCCGAGCACCAGCCCGATGATCAGGCCGATGACGATGTTGCCGCGTTGTCTGGTTGTCTTCTTCATGGTGAGAGAGTTCACATCTTGCTCGGCGCACTGACGCCAAGAATCGCGAGGCCATTGTGCAGCACCTGCGCGGTCGCGGCGACCAGCGCGAGGCGGGCCAGCTTGACCTTTTCGTCGTCGACCAGGATGCGCTCGGCGTCGTAGTAGCTGTGGTAGCTGGCGGCCAGTTCGCGCAGGTAGAAGGTGACGTCGTGCGGGGCGAAGTCCTTCGACGCGGCGGTCAGCATGGCCGGGTACTTGGCCAGCAGCAGCATCAGCGCCTGGGCGGCCGGGCTTTCCAGCGGCGACAGGTCGACGTCCTTGAGCGCGGCGGCGTCGCCGCCCCAGCCGGCCAGCACCGAGCAGATGCGCGCGTGGGCGTACTGCACGTAGTAGACCGGGTTGTCGTTGTTCTTCGTCACCGCGAGGTCGACGTCGAAGGTGTACTCGGTGTCGGGCTTGCGGCTCAGCAGGAAGAAGCGCACGGCATCGGTGCTGGTCCACTCGATCAGGTCGCGCAGCGTGACGTAGCTGCCCGCGCGCTTGCTGATCTTGACCTCTTCGCCGCCCTTCATCACGCGCACCATGGTGTGCAGCACGTAGTCGGGGTAGCCCTCGGGGATGCCCTCGCCGGCGGCCTGCAGGCCGGCGCGCACGCGGGCGATGGTGCCGTGGTGGTCGGTGCCCTGGATGTTGATGACCTTGTGGAAGCCGCGCTCCCACTTGGCGATGTGATACGCGACGTCGGGCACGAAGTACGTGTACGTGCCGTCCTGCTTCTTCATCACGCGGTCCTTGTCGTCGCCGTAGTCGGTCGACTTCAGCCACAGCGCGCCGTCCTGCTCGTAGGTCTTGCCGGCGGCCACGAGCTTGCGCACCGCTGCATCGACGCGGCCGCTGGTGTAGAGGCTGGACTCCAGGTAGTACTGGTCGAAGCGCACGCGGAAGGCCTGCAGATCCAGGTCCTGCTCGCGGCGCAGGTAGGCCACGGCGAACTCGCGGATGGCGTCGATGTCCTCGATGTCGCCGCTGGCGGTGACTTCGCGGTCTTCCGACTTGACGGTCTTCTTCGCCTTGAAGTCGGCCGCGATGTCGGCGATGTAGTCGCCGTTGTATGCAGGCGCCTTCTCGCCGCTGGGCCATTCGGCGTCGCCGGGCTTGAAGCCGCGGGCGCGCAGCTGCGTGCTGTTGGCCAGCGTCTGGATCTGCACGCCGGCGTCGTTGTAGTAGTACTCGCGCCACACGCTCTCGCCCTGCGAGGCACGCAGGTTGCAGATGGCGTCGCCGAGCGCGGCCTGGCGGCCGTGGCCGACGTGCAGCGGACCGGTCAGGTTGGCCGAGACGAACTCGACCAGCACCTTCTCGCCGGTGGCCGGCTGTTGACCGAAAGTATTCGCGGCCGACAGCACCTCGCGCACGATCTGCTGCTTGGCCGCCGTCTTCAGCCGGATGTTGAGAAAGCCGGGCCCGGCGATCTCGATGGCGTCGACCCACTGGGCGAACGCGGGGGTGGCGAGCAGCGCGGCGCTCAGTTCCTCGCCCAGTTCGCGGGGCTTGCGCCCCAGCGGCTTGGCGAGCTGCATCGCGGCCGTGCAGGCGAAATCGCCGTGCGCGGCCATCTTGGGCGACTCGAACGCGGCCTTGGAGCCGGCGCCGGGCGAGAGGGATTCGAGCGTGTTCGCGAGCGCCGCGAGCAGCTCCTGTTTGACCAATAGCATCCGTGAATTTTACCGGGGGCAAACCCGGGCGCTGTTGACGATGGTCATCCGATCGTTGCCTTGGCCCGTTACGATGGTCGGCCCCGAGGCGGGGAACCTGTCACAACTCAATCTTGCGAGGACATATCACCATGAAGAAGCTCCTTTCCCTGCTTGCACTCGGTGCCTGCCTTTCCTTCGGCGCCGCACAGGCTCAAGACAAGGCTCCCGCTCCGGCTGCAGCCCCCGCCGCTGCCGCTGCACCCGCAGCAGCCCCTGCTGCCGGCGCGACCTGCGAAGCCAAGGCCGTCGACAAGAACGGCAAGGCCCTGGCCGGCGCCGCCAAGGCCAGCTCCATCAAGAAGTGCGAGAAGGAAACCAAGGCCGCAGCGGCTCCCGCCTGTGCCGCCAAGGCCATGGACAAGAACGGCAAGCCGCTGGCCGGCGCCGCCAAGAACAGCTTCATGAAGAAGTGCGAGAAGGAAGCCAAGGCCTGATTAGCCACGCCGGACCGACATCCATGAAAGAGGCCCGCTTCACGCGGGCCTTTTCTTTTGCGCGGCCGCCCGCCCTCCCGCCAGCCCTCTACTTCAGCGCGCCGAGCAGGTTGTTGAAGTCGTCGGTCCAGGGCCGCTGCCCCGGCTGCGTGGCGATGGCAGCGGCGGCCTCCCCCACCGGCTCGCGCGCCAGCACCCGCGGATCGCGCGCGACCAGCACCCAGTCGGTGCGATTCAGCCAATCGGCCTGCTCCGCCTCGTCGTGCACCAGCACCGCGTGCAGCCCGCGCGCCTCGGCCACCTTCGCGACCACGGGCGCCAGCGCCAGGAAGCGGTTGGTCACGTGGAAGGCGATCACGCCGTCGGGCTTCATATGCCTCAGGTACGCATCCATCGCCTCGGCCGTGAGCAGGTGGACGGGCACGGAGTCGCCCGAGAAGGCATCCACCGCGAGCACGTCGAAGCCCTGCGACGGCTCGCGCTCCAGCGCCAGCCGGGCATCGCCGAGCACACGTTCGATGCGCGCGGCGCTGTCGCGCAGGAAGCTGAATTCCTTGTCCGCCATCTCGAACACCTGCGGATTGATCTCGTAGAAGCGGTAGACGTCGCCTGCGCGGCCGTAGGTCGCGAGCGTGCCGGCCCCCAGCCCGATCAGGCCCACGCGGCGCGGCCCTTCGGGCGCCGCCGCGATCGCGAGGCCGATACCCGAGGTCTCGCCGTAATAGGTGGTGGGCTCGCGCCGCCGCGCGGGGTCCATGAACTGCGCGCCGTGCTTGACCGAGCCGTGCGCCAGCTGGCGCAGGCTTTCGGAGGGCGGGTCGAGAATCGTGTCGTACGCGAGCAGCGCCCCGTAGAAGTTGCGCTGCAGGCGGCGTGCGTCCGAGCGGTCGTTGCCGATCTGCAGCAACAGGAAGAAGGCGCAGCAGGCGGCCAGTGCCACGCAGGCGACCCGCAGCCAAACGCGCCTGCGCAGCACGGCGGCGCCGGCCAGCGCGGTCAGCATCAGGCCGAGCCCCAGTTCGTAGTACGCCACCAGCACATGCGGCGCGACCAGCCCGACCGTCACGCCGCCCAGCGCCCCGCCGAGGGACAGCATCAGGTAGAAGCGCGTGAGATGGCGCGGCCCCGGCCGCAGCCTCGCGGTTTCGCCGTGCAGGAACATGCACAGCACGAACAGTCCCGACACATACAGCGGCAGCGCGATGCGCACGTCGCCGCCGATCCAGTGCCGAAGCCCGAACGCGCACAGCAACAGCAGGGCGGCGGCCAGCGGCAGGAACACGCCGCGCCGGTACCAGCGGTCGCTTTCGAAGCACAGGATGAAAGTCAGCAGGTACAGCGACAGCGGCAGCACCCACAGGAAGGGCACCGCTGCGACGTTCTGGGTGATGTGGTTCGTCACGGCCAGCAGCAGCCACGAGGCCAGCGCCGGCAGCGCGAGCCACAGCAGGTAGTCGGCAAGGCGCGGCGGATTGTCCGGCGCGGCAGCCTGGCCGTCCGGCTGCTGCGGCACGACCTCGCCCGGCAACCGCCGCGCCATGTACAGCGTCGTGCCCGCGCACAGCAAAACGAACGCGCCGTAGCCCCACGACCATCCATGCGCCTGCTGCCGCAGCGCACTGAACGGCTCGATCAGCACCGGATAGCTCAGCAGCGACAGCAGCGAGGCCAGGTTCGACAGCGAGAAGTACCGGTACACCTTCGTGCCCCACGGCGTGCGCGCCACCCACGACTGCACCAGCGGCCCGGTGGTGGAAAGCAGGAAATACGGCAGGCCGATGGTGCCGAGCAGCAGGCCCAGGATCCGCCAGGCCGGGTCTTCGGCGCCGGTCGGCTTCCACTGCGCACCCACCACGATCGGAAGAAAAGCCAGGCTGGCGACGAGCAGCGCCACATGCAGCACGGCCTGCGCCCGCATGCGCAGATGGCGTGCCACCCAGTCGGAATACGCGTACCCCGCGAGCAACACCACCTGGAAGAACACCATGCAGACCGACCACACCGCGGCCGAGCCGCCGAACCACGGGAGGATCTGCTTCGCGATCAGCGGCTGGACCAGGAACAGCAGGAACGCGCTGCTGAAGATGGTGCCGGCAAACAGGAGCTGAATGCCGGCGCGTCCCATGTTGCGCCTACTTGCCGAAACCCCGGGCCAGGAACACCGCCACCAGCGGGATCAGCGCGATCAGGTGCGCCTGGATCATCACCAGCTTGCGCGTCTTGAGGATGTCGGCCTCGGCCGGCAGCTTGCCGGTGGCGCGCAGCGTCTTGCGCCAGCGGAAGTAGGTCAGCGTCGGGAAGATCGACAGCACGCCCACGATGATGAAGAGCCCCAGCTTCACGTGCAGCAGCGGGTTGGTCCAGTACCAGGCCGTGCCCTTCACGCCCCACCAGGTGCGCGCGATGCCGGTGGCGAGCACCGCGATGGCGGCGATGCCGTAGACCATGTCGACCTTGGCAAGCCGCTCGACCACAGCCGCATTGAGCCACTGCACGCGGCACAGCGCCGCTTCGCTGGAAATGAACACCACCATCGTCAGGATGGCGAGCAAGTGCAGGTACGCGAGGATGGCTTCGAGCGTCATCGATGGCTTTCAAGGTAGCTCGCCCCCAGGCTGCGCGCACTTCGTGTCGCTTCGCCACCCCCCTACCGGGGGCAACACCTGAGGCCCGGCAAAGCCGGTTCCTCGGTGTTCCGCGAAAGACCTCGATCGCTGTCAGCGTGGGGAGCGTATCAACGAAATTTCAAATGTGAACAGATTGTGCAGCCGCTAGGCGAGCTCAGGCCCTTCCTCCCCAGAATTCCGGATTTCCGTATTGCTCCTTGAGGAAATCAAGCCACAGTCGCACCCGCAGCGGCATGTGCTTGGCGCCCGCGAACACCGCGTAGATGCCGTTGGGCGGCGCGGCGTACTCGTCGAGCAGGGGCACGAGCAGGCCGGCGTCGATCTCGGCCTCGACCTCCCAGGTGCTGAGCCAGGCGATGCCGTGGCCGGCGAGGCACCAGTCGTGCAGCACCTGGCCGTCGGAGCAGTCGAGCGGGCCGCTCGGTCGCAGGTGGATCAGCTCCTGGTTGCCCTCTTCGTTGACGATGCGGAAGGCCCAGCCGCGCGTCTGCGAGGCGTCGCTCGACAGCGTGAGGCAGGCGAAGCGCGAGAGCTCGCCCGGGTGCTTCGGCATGCCGTGGCGGCGCACGAACTCCGGCGTGGCGACGCAGCGGCGGCGGTTGTCGGCGAGCCGCACGCTCACGAGGGAGGAATCGGGCAGGTCGCCCACGCGCACCGCGCAGTCGAAGCTCTCGCCGGTGACGTCGACCACGCGGTCGCTGAGGTTCAGCGAAATGGTCACTTCCGGATGCAGCGCATGGAAGCGCGGCACCAGCGGCGCGACGTGGCGGCGGCCGAAGCCGGCCGGCGCGGTCACGCGCAGGTGGCCGCTGGCCTTGAGGCCGCCGGCGCTCACGCTGGCTTCGGCATTCGCGAATTCGGCAAGGAGGCGCTGGCAGTCCTCGAGGAAGGCGCTGCCCTCGTGCGTGAGCGTGATGCGGCGCGTGGTGCGCACCAGCAGCTTGACGCCCAGCCGCTCTTCCAGCGCATCGAGCCGGCGCCCCATGATCGCGGGCGCCACGCCCTCGGCCTTGGCCGCGGCGGTGAGGCGGCCGCGGGTCGCGACCGAGACGAAGGATTCGAGTTGCTTCAGGCGGTCCATGGGGCGGGAACTATATCGCCCGCCGCCCGGAGGGCGCCTACTCGGGCCGCACGCCCGCCTCGCGCACCGCCGCGCCCCAGCGCGCGTGCTCGGCCTTGATGTACTGCGCCGCCTGCTCCGCGCTGCCTCCGACAGGCGTGCTGCCTTCGGCCAGCAGTTGCGAGATGGTCGCGGGCTTGGCCAGCGCCTTGTCGACCGCGGCGCTGAGCTTCTTCACGATGTCGGCTGGCGTGCCTGCCGGCGCCACGAGCGCCTTCCAGTCCACCGCCTCGAAGCCCTTGTAGCTCTCGCCCACGGTGGGCACCTCGGGCATCACCGGCAGGCGCTTGGCCGAGGTGACGGCCAGCGCGCGCAGCTTGCCGCCCTTCACCATCGCGAGCGCGCCCTGCGGCGTGGCGAACATGTAGTCGGTCTGGCCGCCGAGCAGGTCGGTGATGGCGGGCGCGGCGCCCTTGTACGGCACGTTGAGCACCTTGAAGCCCGCGCGCTTTGCAAGCACCTCGCCGGCCATGTGGCCCAGCGTGCCGGTGCCCGCGAGCGCCTGCCTGATCTCGCCCGGCTTCGCCTTCGCGGCGGCGACCAGGTCGGCCAGCGACTTGAACGGCGCGTCGGCGCGCACCACCAGCACCACGGGCTGCGAGGCCACCACCGACACCGGCACCAGGTCCTTCAGCGCGTCGTAGGGCATCTTCGGGAACAGCGTCGGGTTGATCGCGAGGTTGGCGGTCTGGCCCAGGCCGATGGTGTAGCCGTCGGGCTTGGCCTTGGCCACCACGTCCATGCCGATGTTGCCGTTGCCGCCCGCGCGGTTGTCGACGATGAAGGTCCACCTGGTGTAGTCGGAGAGCTTCTGCGCGACGAGCCGCGCCACGATGTCGGTGGCGCCGCCGGGCGTGTACGGAACGATCAGCCGCACGGGCTTGTCGGGCCAGGCGGTGTCGGCGAGGGCGGGAGCGGCGTTCAGCCATGCGGCGGCCGCGGCGCACGCCAGCAAGGCGCGCCGTGCAGTGAAAAACATGAGGTCAGTCTCCGAGGGTGATGTTGCGCGTTTCGAGCGCGGCGATTTCTTCGTCGCTGTAGCCCACTTCTTTCAGCAGCTCGCGGCTGTGTTCGCCGACGTGCGGCGGCTGCAGGCGGATGCCGGGCCGTTCGCCGTCGAGCGTGAACGGCATCAACGGCACCTTGGCCGTGCTGCCGTCGTTCATGCGCACCGGCGCGAGGCCGCCGGTGGCGTTGAGGTGCGGGTCGTCGAACAGCTCCTGCGGCCTGGTGATGGGCGCGAAGGGCAGCTCGTTCTTCTCGAACACCGCGGCGAGATCGGCCGCGCTGTGGTTCGCGAGGTGCGAGCGCAGGATCGGCATCATCCATTCGCGCGCCAGCACGCGGTCGTTGTTGGTCTTCAGGCGCGGGTCGGCCAGCATCTCTTCGAGGCCGAAGGCCTTGCAGAAGATGGCCCACTGCTTGTCGCTCACCGCCGCCAGGAAGATCTGCTCGCCGTCCTTCACGGTGAACACGTCGTACACGGCCCAGGCCGAGATGCGGCTGGGCATCGGGTCGGCGGCCTTGCCCGTGGCGGCGAACTGCATCATGTGCTGCGCGACCAGGAACACGTTGTTCTCGAACAGTGCCGACTGCACTTCGCAGCCCTTGCCGGTGATGTCGCGCTGGCGCAGCGCGGCCATCGCGCCGATGGCGCCGAACATGCCGCCCATGATGTCGTTCACGCTGGTGCCCGCGCGCAGCGGGTCGCCCGAGCGGCCGGTCATGTAGGCGAGGCCGCCCATCATCTGCACCACTTCGTCGAGCGCCGTGCGGTGGTCGTAGGGGCCGGGCAAAAATCCCTTGTGGCTCACGTAGATGAGGCGCGGGTTGAGCTTGCTCAGCGCGTCGTAGTCGAGCCCCAGCTTCTTCATGGTGCCGGGCTTGAAGTTCTCGCTCACGATGTCGGCGGTGGCGATGAGGCGCAATGCAGCCTCCACGCCCTCGGGTTTCTTCAGATCGAGCGCGATGCTCTTCTTGTTGCGGTTGAAGGTCGGGAAGAAGCCCGAGCCCGAACCCAGCAGGCGGCGCGTGTTGTCGCCCTCGATGGGCTCGACCTTGATGACCTCGGCTCCCAGGTCGGCCAGCAGCAGGCCGCAGGTCGGGCCCATGACCATGTGCGTGAACTCGACGACGCGGACGCCGGCGTACGGCAACGGATTGGCTTCAGACATGTGCGGTGTGTTCCTGGACAAAGCCTTTTGGCAGGCCGGCCTCGGGCGTCATGCCGTAGACCGGTTCGCCGGGCAGGCCGGCCATGAGCGGCGCGCGCGCCGCGATGAGTTTCCGGATGTCGATGCCAGTGCACACGCCCATGGCCTCGAACATGAAGACCAGGTCTTCGGTGACGGCATTGCCCGAGGCACCCGGCGCATAAGGGCAGCCGCCGAGTCCGCCGAGCGATGCGTCGAAGGTGCGCACGCCCTCGTCCCACGCCGCGAGGCAGTTGGCGATGCCGAGGCCGCGCGTGTTGTGCATGTGGGCCGCGCCGGCGTGGCTGCCGATCTCGGCACGCAGCCGCTTGAAGAGACGGCGCACCTGCGCGGGGTTGGCATAGCCCACGGTGTCGGACAGGCCCGATTCGTCGGCCCCGGCCTCGACGCATTGCGCGGCCAGGCGGATCACGTCGTCCTCGGGCACCTGCCCCTGCAGCGTGCAGCCGAAGGCGGTGGAGATGCCGGCCTCGAGCTTCACCTGCGGCGCGATGGCGCGGCGCAGCTCGGAGATGGCGCGCACCTCCTCGACCATCTCGGTCGGCGTCTTGCGCACGTTGGCCAGCGAATGCGCCACGCTGGCCGACACCGGCATCGTGAGCTTGTGCACGCCGGCTTCGAGCGCGGCCTGCGCGCCCTTGCGGTTGGGCACCAGCGCCATCACCACGAGGCCGGGCAGCGTGACGGCGTGGCGCACCACCTCGGCGGCATCGGCCATCTGCGGCAGCAGCTTCGCGGGCACGAAGGAGGCGACCTCGATCTCGCGCACGCCGGCGGCGTAGAGCGCGTCGATCCAGCGCAGCTTGTCGGCCGTGGGCATGGTGGCCTTGACCGACTGCAGGCCGTCGCGCGGACCGACCTCGCTGATGAGGACGTCGGGGGTTGTCATGGGATTCAGTCTCCTGTTCCGGGATCGCTTGACTGTTCTGTCTTGCAGAACTATATTCCGTTAAACAGAATTAGACCGTCGATCCACCACGACTGTCAAGCCGAGCCATTCCCGCCCATGCCCCGCAAAGCCCAGACCGAATCCGTCTCCGACCTCAATGCCGCCCCCGGCGGCGCGGCCGCGGTCGACCGCGCGCTGAGCCTGCTCTCGGCCTTCCAGCCGGGCGACGAGGCGCTGTCGCTCGCGCAGTTCGCCGAGCGCACGCAGCTCTACAAGAGCACCGTGCTGCGGCTTCTGGCCTCGCTCGAACATGCGCGGCTGATCCGCCGCCGCGACGACGGCCGCTATGCGCTGGGCATGGAAATCGCGCGGCTGCACGGGCTGTACGCGGCATCGCTGTCGCTCGACCACATCGTGCTGCCGGTGCTGCGCGCGCTGGTCGCGGCCACCGGCGAGAGCGCGGCGTACCACGTGCGCCAGGAGCAGGGCGACAGCTGGGTGCGCCTGTGCCAGTTCCGGGTCGATTCGTCGCATGTGGTGCGCGACCACGTGCGCGCCGGCGACCTGCTGCCCAACGATCGCGGCGCGGGCGCGCGCGTGCTGATCGCCTTCGGCCCGGAGGCCGAGCTGCCGCGCGGCGCGAAGGAACGCAAGCTGTACGACGGCATCCGCGCGCAGGGGTTTTGCGCGCTGGTGGGCGACCGCACGGCCGAGCTGGCCGGAATCTCGGCGCCAGTGTTCCGTGCCGACGGCAGCCTGGCGGCGGCCGTCACGCTGACGATGCCCACGCACCGCTACGACGAGCGCTACATCGAGCCGGTGCGCGCGGCGGCGAAGGAACTCAGCGGGCAGGTCTGAGCGATCAGGACTCAGCCTTGAAGCCGGAGTTCTTGATCGGCATTTCCCAGCGCTTCAGATGCGCCGCCTGGATGGCCGCCAGTTCGACCGGCCCCGCGTGCGCAGGCACGAGCCCCAGCGAATAGATCTTTTCCTGCACGTCGGGCATGCGCAGCGCATCGGCCACGGCCTTGTCGATCCGCGCGACCAGTTCGGGCGACATGCCCGGCGGGCCATACAGCCCGAAGAAGGCATCGGCCGCCACGTTGATGCCCGCCTCCTTCAGCGTAGGCACCTCGGGCAGCGCGCGGCTGCGCTGCTCGCCCGTCACCGCGAGGATGCGGACCTTGCCGGCGCGGTGGTGCTCGATGGTTTCCGAAGCGGTATCGACCATCAGCGGCACCTGGCCGCCGATCAGGTCCTGCGCGGCCGGCGCACCGCCGCGATAGGCCACGTGCGTCATCGGCACGCCGATCGCCTGTGCGATCAGCTGCCCGGCGAAGTGCGGCACGGTGCCCGCGCCCGAGGTGGCGTAGTTGGCCTTGGCGGGGTTGGCCTTCATCCATGCGAGCACCGTCTTCAGGTCGCCGGCGGGCGCGCCGGGCCCGGCCGTCACCGCGAAGTCGAAGGTGCTGCCGAGGGCGATCGGCGTGAAGTCCTTGGCCGGGTCGTAGCCGAGGTTCGGATAGAGCCACGGGTGGATCACCATCGCGCCGCTGGGCGAAAAGGCCAGCGTGTTGCCGTCGGGCGCCGCGCGCTTCAGCTCGCCCAGCGCGAGCCGGCCGGCAGCGCCGGGCTTGTTGTCGATGATGACGTTCTGCCCGAGCGACACGCGCATCTTCTCGGCCAGCACCCGCGCCACCACGTCCACCGACCCGCCCGGCGGAAAGCCGACCAGGATGCGCACCGTGCGGTCCTGCGCGAACACCAGCGGCGCGGCGGCCGCGACGGCGAGAACGGCAGCGGATTGCGCTGCGAACTGACGGCGTTTCATGGTCTTGTCTCCTCGGGGCGTTGTGGAAATGTCGGACCCGCCGGGCTCCCCCGGCTTTACTCGGCTCGGCTCAGCGCAGGGCCGCCAGCACCGCGCCGTTCTGCCCGGGCAGGCCGATGCTGACGCGCAGCCACTCCGGCAGGCCGTAGGGGCCGAGCAGCGAGACCTCGATGCCGGCCGCCAGCAGGCGCGCATGCACGGCCTGCGCGTCGCCGACGCGCACCATCAGGAAATTGCCGGACGAAGGAACGTACTCGAGGCCGAGTTCCCTGAAGCCCGTGGCGAGCTGGTCGCGCCCTGCCGTGTTGAGTTCGTAGGTGCGCGCCAGAAACTCCGCATCGGCCAGCGCCGCCACCGCCGCGGCCTGCGCCGGCGTCGTCACGTTGAAGCGCGGGCGGTGCGCGTTCATGCGTGACGTGAGCGCCGGCTGCGACACGCCGTAGCCGATGCGCAGCCCGGCCAGGCCGAAGGCCTTGGAGAAAGTGCGCGCCACGATCAGGTTGGGCAGCCGCCGCACCCACTCGATGCTGTTGTAGCGCTGCGCGGGCGACAGGTATTCGGTGTAGGCCTCGTCCAGCAGCACCGTCACGTGCGCGGGCACCGACTGCAGGAAGGCCAGGAGCGGCGCCGCATCGATGAAGGTGCCGGTCGGGTTGTTCGGGTTGGCGACGAACACCAGCTTCGTGTCGTCGCCGATGGCTGCGCGCATCGCGTCGAGGTCGTGGCCGACGTCGCGCGACGGCACGACAGTTGCGTGCGCATGGGCATGCGCCGTGGCGGCCGCGTAGACGATGAAGCCGTACTGCGAATAGACGACGCCCTCGCCCGGCTTCAGGCTCACCTGCGCCGCTAGCTCGAGGATCTCGCTTGATCCGCTGCCCAGCGTGAGCCAGTCGGCCGGCACGTCGAGCCGGGCGGCCAGCGCGTTCTTCAACGCCGTGCCGTTGCTGTCAGGGTAGTTGCCGGCGCCCGCGAGCGCTTCGGCGGCCGCGCGGCGGGCCGATTCGGGCATGCCGAGGGGGTTTTCGTTGGAGGCCAGGAGGATCATGGAATTGGAATTCGTTTTTTATTTAAGAAGTTAAATATATCCGGCACTTGCGACGCTCTTATCAGTGCCTACCCTTTGCGCCGCGGGGCGCCCGACACCGATTACCTCCATTTTTGTCACGGATAAATCCCGCTTCCGGCTCTTACTCTCCAGCAAAGTATCGAATAAAGTTCGTCCCAGGATTGCATTTGTCTCAAGGAGAACCCCCATGACCGCCCGCACCACCGCCCACGGACTCCAGGTCGCGACCGAGCTGCACCGCTTCATCGAGGACAAGGTCCTCCCCGCCAGCGGCGTGGCCAGCGACGTCTTCTGGAAGGGCTTCGACGCCATCGTCAGCGACCTCGCGCCGAAGAACATCGCCCTGCTCGCCGAACGCGACCGCCTGCAGAGCGAGCTCGACGCCTGGCACAAGAAGAACCCCGGCCCCATCGCCGACATGCCGGCGTACCGCGCCTTCCTCGAGAAGATCGGCTACCTGCTGCCCCAGCCCAAGGGCACCAAGGCCACGACCGCGAACGTCGACTCCGAACTCGCGCTGCAGGCCGGCCCGCAACTGGTGGTGCCGATCCTGAACGCGCGCTACGCGCTGAACGCCGCCAACGCACGCTGGGGCTCGCTGTACGACGCGCTCTACGGCACCGACGCGATTCCCGAGACCGGCGGCGCCGAGAAGGGCAAAGGCTACAACCCCGTGCGCGGCGCCAAGGTCATCGAGTTCGCGCGCAACGTGCTCGACCAGGCCGTGCCGCTGGCCAACGGCTCGCACAAGAACACCACCGGCTACAGCGTGAAGGACGGCCAGCTGGTCGTCGCGCTGCAAAGCGGCAGCACCGGCCTGGCCGACGCCTCGCAGTTCATCGGCTACCAGGGCGATGCCGCCGCGCCGTCGTCGGTGCTGCTGAAGCACAACGGCATCCACCTCGACATCCGCATCGACCGCAGCACGCCCATCGGCAAGAGCGACGCGGCCGGCATAAGCGACCTGGTGCTCGAAGCCGCGCTCTCGACGATTCTCGACCTCGAGGACTCGGTGGCCGTTGTCGACGCAGCAGACAAGGTGGTCGCGTACTCGAACTGGCTCGGCATCGTCGAAGGCACGCTGACGGAAGAAGTCGCCAAGGGCGGCAAGACCTTCACGCGCGGCCTGAACGCCGACCGTGAATACACCGGCGCAGACGGCAAGCCCGTGAAGCTGCACGGCCGCTCGCTCATGTTCCTGCGCAACGTGGGCCACCTGATGACCAACCCGGCCATCCTGTATGCCGGCGGCAAGGAGATTCCCGAGGGCATCCTCGACGCCGTGGTGACCACCACCATCGCCACCATCGACCTGAAGCGCAAAGGCAACTCGCGCACCGGCAGCATCTACATCGTCAAGCCGAAGATGCACGGCCCGGCCGAAGTGGCCTTCGCCAGCGAGCTGTTCGGCCGCGTCGAGCAGCTGCTCGGCCTGCCCGCCAACACCGTGAAGCTGGGCATCATGGACGAGGAGCGCCGCACCAGCGTGAACCTGAAGGCCTGCATCGCCGAGGCCGCCGCGCGCGTGGCCTTCATCAACACCGGCTTCCTCGACCGCACCGGCGACGAGATGCACACCGCCATGCAGGGCGGCCCGATGATCCGCAAGGGCGACATGAAGTCCAGCGCGTGGATCGGCGCCTACGAGAAGAACAACGTGCTGGTCGGCCTGTCGAGCGGCCTGCGCGGCAAGGCCCAGATCGGCAAGGGCATGTGGGCCATGCCCGACCTGATGGCCGCGATGCTCGAGCAGAAGATCGGCCACCCCAAGGCCGGCGCCAACACCGCCTGGGTGCCCTCGCCCACGGCCGCCACGCTTCACGCGCTGCACTACCACCAGGTCAGCGTGACCGCGGTGCAGCAGGAGCTGGAGAAGATCGACGCCGACGCCGAGCGCGACAACATCCTCAACGCGCTGCTGCAGGTGCCGATCGCGGCCGAAGCCAAGTGGTCTGCCGAAGAGCGCCAGCAGGAAATCGACAACAACGTGCAGGGCATCCTCGGCTACGTGGTGCGCTGGATCGACCAGGGCGTGGGCTGCTCGAAGGTGCCCGACATCCACAACGTCGGCCTGATGGAAGACCGCGCCACGCTGCGCATCTCCAGCCAGCACATCGCCAACTGGCTGCTGCACGGCGTCGTGACCAAGGCGCAGGTCGACGAGACCTTCCAGCGCATGGCCAAGGTGGTCGACGAGCAGAACGCGGGCGACCCGCTGTACCAGCCGATGGCCGGCAACTTCAACACCTCGGCCGCCTACAAGGCTGCGCAGGACCTGGTGTTCAAGGGCATCGAGCAGCCCAGCGGCTACACCGAGCCGCTGCTGCACGCATGGCGCCTGAAGGTGAAGGGCGAGGCCTGATAGGCAGCCTGTGCCGCGGCCCGGCGCATTGCCGGGCCTGAACGGATGATCGAACGAACGGCGCCCGAGGGCGCCGTTCTGCATGAGGTGCGGCAAGCCGGTAGCATTCGTGCCGCTTCTTTTCTCCGACCCCCTCCCCTCCTGATGAACACGAACGCGGCATCGCCGCCTCCGCCGCGCTGGTCCTCTTCCGCGGCCGCCATGCTCGTCGCACTGGCCACCGCCTTCGCACTGAGTCAAGCCTTCCGCACCGTCGGCGCGATGATGGCCACGCCGCTCACCAGCCACTTCGGCCTCACGCCGCAGCAGCTGGGCACCTGGGCGGGCACCTTCCACTTCATGTTCGGGATCATGCAGCTCGCGATGGGCGTGTCGATCGACATGTTCGGCGTGCGCCGCACGGTGCTGACGGCCTTTCCGCTGGCCATCGCGGGCGCTGTGCTGTGCGCGATGGCGCCGAACTTCCACGCACTGCTGCTGGGACAGGCGCTGATCGGCGTGGGCTGCGCGCCGGCCTTCCTTGCCTGCACGGTGTTCATCGCGCGGCACTTCGACGCATCGCGCTTCACCGCGATGTCGGGGCTGGTGATGAGCCTGGCCGGCCTGGGCATCCTGTTCACGGGGACGCCGCTGGCCTTGCTGATCGAGGCTTCGTCGTGGCGCGTGGGCTATACGGTACTGGCGGGGTTCGCCGTGCTTTCGTGGCTGGTCATCTCATGGCGAGTGCATGAGCCTGCGCGTGCAGCGGATCTTCCCGGGCAGACCGAACGCCAGTCGCTGCGCAAGGCCGTGCGCGAACTGCTGCCGCTATTCGCCATGCCCCACACGCTGGGGCTGCTGTGCTTCGCCTGCGTTTCGTATGCGGCCTTCATCACGCTGCGCGGCCTGTGGCTCGGCCCGGTGCTGCACGACCGCCACGGCCTCTCGCTGGTGGCGAGCGGCAACGTCGCGCTGGTGATGACCGTCACCGGCATGATCAGCCCCACGCTGTTCGGCCGCATGGACCCGGGCGGCGTGCGGCGCACGCGCTGGATGATGGGTTGCGCGTTCGCCGGTGCGCTGATGTTCGGCGCGATGGCGCTCACGCATTCGCGCGTGGTGGACATCGGCCTGCCGATCATCTACGGGCTGCTGTCCGGCTACAGCGTGCTGCAGTACGCGTACACCAAGAACGCCTACCCGGCCGCCATGACGGGCCGCGCGATGGCGCTGATGAACATGGCCATGTTCCTGGGTGTCTCGCTTATGCAGTGGACGACCGGCGTGGCCGCGTCGTGGGCGGTGGCGCAAGGCACGGAGCCGTTCCGCGCGGTGTTCCTCACGGTGGCGGGCATGCTGGCCGCGGGCACGCTCGCGTTCATGTTGCTGCCGCGGGCGCCCGTGCCAAGGCGACCTAGCGCTTGATTGCCAGCATCAGCACGCCGCCCGCGATCATCGCGACGCCGGCCCACTCGCGCCCGGATGGCCTCTCGCCGAGGAACATCACCGCGAAGAGCACGACCAGCACCACGCTGAGCTTGTCCACCGGCGCCACCTGCGAGGCATTGCCCATCTTCAGCGCACGGAAGTAGCAGACCCACGACGCACCCGTGGCGAGCCCCGAGAGCACGAGGAACAGCCAGGTGCGCGGCGACAGCTCCAGCGGGTTCGTCCACTTGCCGGTGGCGTGCACGAAGACCAGGAGAACCGCGAAGATCACCACAGTGCGAACCAGCGTGGCCATGTCGGAGTCCACGCCGGCGAGGCCGAGCTTGGCGAGAATGGCCGTCAAGGCGGCGAAGACAGCCGACAGGACGGCCCAGAGAAACCAGTTGGAAGCGGTGAGGCTCATGGTGCTTTCTTTCATCGACGGCGAGGGGACGCCCCGATCATGCGCAATCCGACCCCGTCTCAACCTGACGCACGGCGTCAGGCATCTTCGCCAAGCCGCGCCCAAACGGCCTTTCGACTGAGCTGGCGCTTGGTCGCCGCATAGACATCCGGCCGTCCGTACATGGCCTGGTTGCTCGATACGCCGAACTCCGGTCGGCCCCATGCGCAGGTTGTCTTGACGAAGCAGCGTCGCAACACATCGAAGCGCTTGTCCCAGACACCCGGGGCCTTCATCGGTGGCGTTGGCCCCAGCGTGATCTCATACCAGTAGCCGTCCACGCGGTGCCATTGCGTGAGCTCGTCGATCACGATGAACGAGGCCTCCGGCTTCTTGCCGCGCTGCCCGTTTCTCTCGTCCCGCTCGCGCTGCCGCGCCTGGGCGATGCGCCGGTTGGGCAGCAGGATGCCGGTGACCGGGTGCACGAAAAGCTCCACGCTCGAAGCCTCCTCCAGCGGAACGCGACCACCGCGTCCCCACCAGGCAGCACGCACCAGCACTTCGCCATCGCGCATCACCGCATCGCGCACGACGAACTGGTCGATGTGCTCGAAGATGTGCGCCTGCACCGTGCTGCGCTTGTCGATGCCGCTGCAGAGTTCGGCATACACCTTGTCCCACGGCCGGTGCACCTGCTTGTGCAGCCAGCGCTTGAGCGGCGCGAGGTTTTCGTTGAGCCACTTGGTGCGGCCATAGCCGCGCTTCATGCCCAGGTGCGAACCGCGCTCCTTGCTGTTGCGCCACTTGCGCCCATCTCCCTGCACACGGCCGCCGCGGCGCGGCCGCTCGACGATGACCTTGTCCATGTCGTCACGCATCGTCGGCCCTCCCGATGCTGCGCGCGGCCTTCTGCAGCGCCACCTTCTGCGCGCGCCGCTCGGCGCGATGGGTGCGCAGGTGACGCCCGGCCTTCTGGTTCGATTCGCCGCGCGCCATCGCGGCCACCACCGGATTGCGAGGTGCCGCAGTCGGCACCGAAAAATAGAACCGGCCCAGACGCTTGTCGTCGTCTCGGGCCTTTCGTTGAGCACTCATGTGCACACACTCCGAAAAACAAAAAAGCCCCGGCGAATGGCTGCGCGGGGCCTTTGTCGACGGGCCTCGGGCGGGTGCATGGATGCACATCCGGCCGGGGCGGTCGGTGTGCGGGTCAGGTGTTCAGGAAACGGTTCATTGAATTGGTTTGCCGCCCGGGAGGTTGGTCGTCGCCGGGCGCGGTGAAAAGAAACTGTTGCTGAGCTGAAAAACGAAGGGCGGATTCTGGCGAGCGTGCATGCGATGCGCAAGTGCCGCGTGCGCTGCTGTGGCGCAAAGCCTACGCGGCACATCCCGTGAATCCAGTTGCGCGAACGCGCCGTATCCGGTTCAAGCGCTTCGCGCCTCCGAGCTGTTGGCGGTTTCCACAGAGAACTTCAAGAACCAACCATCTTTCCAGGAGCCTTCCATGAAAAAACTCGTGATCGCAGTCGGTGTATCGGTCCTCCTCGGCGCCTGCGCGGGCGGCATGGGCATGAGCGGCAGCAGCAGCGGCATGTCGAACCCGATGGTCGGCGGCGCGCCGATGTACCCGACGAAGGACATCGTCGACAACGCCGTGAATTCGAAGGACCACACCACGCTGGTCGCCGCGGTGAAGGCAGCGGACCTCGTCGGCACGCTAAAGAGCCCCGGCCCGTTCACCGTGTTCGCGCCCACCAACGCGGCTTTTGCGGCGCTGCCGGCCGGCACGGTCGACACGCTGCTCAAGCCCGAGAACAAGCCCACGCTGACCAAGGTGCTGACCTACCACGTCGTGCCCGGCAAGCTCGACGGTGCGGCGCTCATGAGCGCCATCAACGCGGGCGGTGGCAAGGCCGTGCTGAAGACCGCGAGCGGCGGCACGCTGACCGCGACCATGAGCGGCAGCAACGTGATGGTGACCGACGCCAAGGGCGGCACGGCGATGGTGACGATCGCCAACGTCTACCAGTCGAACGTCGTGATCCACGTCGTCAACAAGGTGCTGCTGCCGGGTTGATCCTCGGTCAGCTTCGCTGCGCGGCCTCGGCTTCGTCGCGCAGCCACTGCGCGAAGTCCTGCGCGTCGCGGTTGCCCGCGGCGCGCCTCGACATCTCGATGAAGTAGCCGCGATGCGATGCAACGCCCTCGCCGAGCGGCGCCACGAGCCTGCCATCGCGCACCAGCTCGCCCAGCAGCGGCAGCCGGCCGATCACCACGCCCTGGCCCGCCACCGCGGCGGACACGGCATCGGCGTACTGCGTGAAGCGCAGCGTGCTCTTCATGCGCAGGTCTTCCAGCCCCATCACCTTGAGCCAGGGTTCCCAGTCGACGGTCGGGGCCTCGCTGTGGTCCGGGTACTCCACGGTGAGCAGCGTGAGCTTCGAGAAATCGGATAGCTCGCGCAGCGACGCGGCCAGCTGCGGCGAGCACAGCGGGATCACCGACTCCTCGAACAGCGCCGCTCCGATGCCGCGGCCGATGGGCACGAAGCGCACCGCCAGGTCGATGCGGCTGCTTTCCAGGTCGAGCACGTCGAGCGTGGCCGACACGCGCACGTCGACCTGCGGATGGCTGCCGGTGAAGCGCGCCAGCCTCGGAATGAGCCACAGCGACGCGAAACCCGGCGTGGTGGTGATCGCCACCTGGCGCGGTGCCGAACTCGCGCGCACGCGCGCCGTCGCGTCGCGCAGCCGCTCCAGGCTGTCGGTGACGGCGCGCTGCAGCACGCCGCCGGCCTCGGTGAGCGCCAGCGCGAGATGGCGGCGCTCGAACAGCAGCACGCCCAGGTTGGCCTCGAGCTGCTGGATCTGCCGGCTCACGGCCGACTGCGTCAGGTGCAGTTCGCCGGCCGCGAGCGTGAAGCTCAGCCGGCGCGCGGCCGCCTCGAAACTGCGCAGGAGCTCGAGCGGCGGCAGCTCGCCGCTCATGGCTCCGGGGGCTTTCGCATTCTCTGGATGCATGCAACGAGTTCCGAATGACCGTGTGCAAAGAAGGGATCGGCTCACTATATTCATTCGCATGACGAATGCAATGGAGCTTGCCATGAGCACCTCTTCCTCCTCCGACTCGCCCTCGATCACGTTTTCCTCCAGCACCTCGCGCTTCCACGTGAGCCTGCCGAAGCGTTCCGTCTTCGCCGTGCCCGATGGCGCGGGCGTGGGCATCGAATGCCGCAGCGGCTCGGTGTGGGTCACGCTGGACAGCGACACGCGCGACATCGTGCTGGAGCCCGGCGAGCGCTTCGAGAGCACCGATCACCGGCGCGTGCTGGTGTCGGCGCTGGAGTCTTCGTGCATCACCGTGTCGGATGCGCGGCCGGCTGCAATGCCGCTGCGGACGAGCCCGCGCGCATGGTCGCCATGGCGACTTCTGCCCCACGGGTTGTCCCCGGCTTGACCGGCTCCCATGTGCATCGAACCATCGATGCCATGAGTTCCGACACACCGAATCAACCCTTCATCCTTGTCGAGCAGGCCGACGGCATCGCGACGCTGACGCTGAACCTGCCCGCCAAGCTCAACCCCATCGCGCGCGACCTGCAGGTCGAACTGCGCGACGCGCTGGAGCGCATCCGCGACGACCGCTCGGTGCGCGCGGTGATCCTCACGGGCGCCGGCAAGGCCTTCTGCGTGGGCGCCGACCTGAGCGCGATGACGCCGCCCGAGGAAGGCAAGTCGCTCGGCACGCAGACCGCCGAGTGGATGCAGAGCCTGAGCAATCCGCTGATCGAGACGCTGCGCACGCTGCCGGTTCCGGTGGTGGCCGCCGTGAACGGCCCCGCGGCCGGCGCGGGCGTGGGCCTGGCACTGGCGGCCGACGTAACCATCGCGGCACGCAGCGCCTATTTCTACCTGCCCTTTTTGCCAAAGCTCGGCATCGTGCCCGACCTGGGCTGCACCTGGGCCATTCCTCGCCGCGCCGGCCGGGCGCGCGCCATGGGCATGGCGCTGCTCGACGAGCGCGTGGGCGCTGGCCGCGCGGTGCAGTGGGGCCTGATCTGGGCCTGCGTGGACGATGAGCAGTTGCTCGAAGAGGCCAAGGGCATCGCACAGCGCCTTGCCCGCCTGCCGGCGCATGCGGTGATCGAGGCGCGTGAAGCCTTCGAGGCCTCCGAGCACCACACGCTGAAGGAACAGCTTCACTACGAGAGCGAGCGCCAGCGCGAGCTGATCGACCGCCCGATCTTCCGCGAAGGCGTGAGCGCCTTCCTGCAGAAGCGCCCGCCGGTCTTCGGGGGCCGCTGACAATCCGACACCGGCGCCCACTGGCGCCGGCCAGGGGGGTGCAGGACAATGCCGCGCATGTCCCTCCCCAACGCCTTCTACGCCCAGTCGGGCGGCGTCACCTCGGTCATCAACGCGTCGGCCTGCGGCGTGATCGAGACGGCGCGCCGGCACCCCGACCGCATCGGCAAGCTCTACGCCGGGCGCAACGGCATCATCGGCGCGCTGACCGAGGACCTGATCGACACCGGCGCCGAATCGGCCGAGGCCATCGCGGCGCTGCGCACCACGCCCTCGGGCGCCTTCGGCTCCTGCCGCTACAAGCTCAAGTCGCTGGAGAAGAACCGCCGCGAATACGAGCGGCTGATCGAGGTGTTCAAGGCGCACGGCATCGGCTATTTCTTCTACAACGGCGGCGGCGACTCGGCCGACACCTGCTTCAAGGTGAGCCAGCTCTCGCAGTCGATGGGCTATGCGCTGCAAGCCATTCACGTGCCCAAGACCATCGACAACGACCTGCCGCTGACCGACTGCTGCCCCGGCTTCGGCTCGGTCGCGAAGTACGTGGCGGTGTCGACCATTGAGGCCTCGTTCGACGTGCGCTCGATGGCGGCGACATCGACCAAGGTGTTCGTGCTCGAGGTGATGGGCCGGCACGCGGGCTGGATCGCCGCGGCGGGCGGCCTGGCGGCGGACCAGGGCATTCCGGTGGTAGTGCTGTTCCCCGAGATCGAGTTCGACAAGGCGCGCTTCCTCGCGCGTGTCGACGAGCTGGTGAAGCAGCACGGCTACTGCTCGGTGGTGGTGTCCGAGGGCTGCCATCACCCCGACGGCACTTTCCTCGCGGAGCAGGGCACGCGCGACGCCTTCGGCCATGCGCAGCTCGGCGGCGCAGCGCCGGTGGTGGCGCAGATGATCAAGGAAGCGCTGGGCCACAAGTTCCACTGGGCCGTGGCCGACTACCTGCAGCGCGCCGCGCGCCACATCGCATCGGCCACCGACGTGAGGCAGGCCTACGAGCTCGGGCAGCGCGCGGTCGAGCTGGCCCTCGAAGGCCGCAACGCGGTGATGCCGACCATCGAGCGCACGTCCGACGTGCCGTATGCCTACCGCATCGGCAGCGCGCCGCTCGAATCGGTCGCCAACGTCGAGAAGCCGATGCCGCGCGACTTCATCTCCGACGACGGCTACGGCATCACCGAAAAATGCCGGCGCTACCTGCTGCCGTTGATCGAGGGCGAGGACTACCCCGCCTACAGCGGCGGACTGCCGGTGTACGTGACGCTGCGCAACGTGGCCGTGCCCAGGAAGCTGCCGGCCTTCGAGATCGCATGATGACGACCCTGGCGACGCCTCCGGGCCTGATCGACGCCACGCGCTGTCCACTGTGCGGCGAGCCGAACCGCTGCGCGATGGAGATCGAGCGCGAAACGGGGCAGGCGCAGCCGCCGTGCTGGTGCATGCAGGTCGACTTCAGCAAGGCGCCGCTCACGAACCTGCCGGAAGACATGCGCGGACTCGCGTGCATCTGCATGCGATGCGCGACGGGCGCGGCGTCTCAGGACTGACCGGGCGTCTGCTGCTGCTGCACCTGTGACTGCGCCTGCCCGGGCGCGGGCTCGGCCACGTCGGCGGCCACCACCATCGTCGGCGCGTCGCCGGGCCGCTGCTGCGTGAGCACGCGATGGATGAACTGCAGCTTGCCCACCGCCACGCGCGGCATCACGAAGGGGTAGTAGTCGGGCTGCCCCATGCTGCGCGACAGCTCGTTGAGCACGTTGGTGAGCAGCACCCAGCCGTTGACGAAGTCGAGGAACTTGCCGGCATCGGGGTCGTCCGGCTGCCAGAGGTCGTCGAGGGTGAACAGGTCGCTCGCGAGCTCGACGTTGGTGGCGTCGACGCCGAAGCTCATCGCGGTGTCCGCCGTGTCGGCCATGTGCAGGTAGTGGGCCCAGGTCTCGGCCCAGTCTTCCCACGGGTGCGTGCTCGCATAGCTGCTCACGAAGCGGTCGGCCCAGTCGGGCGGCGGGCCCTGCTCGTAGTGCGTCTGCAGCGCGGCGGCGTAGTCGGCGCGCTCGTCGCCGAAGAGCGTGCGGAAATCGTCGATCCACTGGGTGGGCTGCACCAGCAGGTCCCAGTAGTAATGGCCGACCTCGTGGCGGAAGTGGCCCAGCAGTGTGCGGTAGGGCTCGCGCATCTCGGCACGGATGCGCTCGCGGACGGCGTCCTCGGCCTCCTCTGCGTTGAGCGTGATCAGGCCGTGCTGGTGGCCTGTCATGACGTGCGGGCCGCCCGGCACGTTGCTCAGGAAGTCGAAGGTCAGGCCGTGCACCGGATCGACATGGCGGCTCACCACCGGCAGGCCGAGCGCCAGCAGCTGCGAGACGAGCCGGCGCTTGGCGGTCTCGAGCTTGCGCCACAGCTCGCCGTTGCCCTCCACCGATAGATCGGGAATGGTGCGCGTGACGCTGCAGGCCAGGCAGTAGCCGGGCGCGAGGCCCTGGGTGTCGGCCGGCAACTGCTCGCCGTCGCGCGCGGCAGGCACCATCCAGTTGCACGCGGCCGGCGTCATGAGGTTCGCGCAGCGGGAATAGGTCTTGCCGTGCGGGTCGCCGAACACGGTGAAGGTGTCGGGCTGCGCGCCCTCTCCCGCCGCCGGCGCGAGCGGCACGACGCCCAGCCGTTCGATCACGTAGCCCAGCGGCGTGTGGCACGCCAGGCATTCGCTGTTGCGCAGGAAGATGGGACGGCCGCACTGGCAGCGATAGGCGCGGCTGACGGTGGGCGCGGCCAGCTCGGCGGCGAGCGTGGGTGCGCCCTCCGGCTCACTGGCGACCGGCTGTGCGTTGGCTTGTTGTTGTTCGTCGGGCGAAGAGTCCATGTTCTTGTCTTGATCTTCTTGACGCGGAGGGGACAGCGAAGGCATTGTGCGGCCGCCCCGTGCGTTCCCGCTCACTCAAAGGCCGATATGCTTGTAGGACGACGGACCCCGAGACATTCCGCCGCCCCATGACCTCCCCACAGACATCCGAAGCCGCGAGCACGCCGGCCCCGCCCTCCATCGGCACGCTGCGCCAGCGCTACGGCGAACGCTACCGCTGGTACCTGCTGCTGTCGGTGATGGTGGGGACGATGGCGTCGATCATGTCCTCGACCATCGTCAACGTGGCCATTCCGGGCATGAGCCATCACTTCTCGCTAGGCCAGGAGCGCGCGCAGTGGGTGAGCTCGGGCTTCACGGTGGCGATGACGGTGTCGATGCTCACCACGCCGTGGCTGCTCTCGCGCTACGGCTACCGCCGCACCTACGTGGGCACGATGCTCCTGCTGCTGGTCGGCGGCATCGTGGGCGGCCTGGCCAACGACTTCTCGCTGGTGCTGTTCGCGCGCGTGGCCGAAGGGCTGGCTGCCGGCGTGGTGCAGCCCATTCCGGCCATCATCATCCTGCGCGCCTTCGAGCCGCACGAGCAGGGGCGTGCAAGCGGCATCTTCGGCATGGGTGTGGTGCTGGCGCCGGCCATCGGGCCGAGCATCGGCGGGGTGCTGGTCGACCTGTTCGGCTGGCGCTCGATCTTCTTCATGGTGGTGCCGTTCTGCCTGGCCTCGCTCTGGCTGGCCTACAAGTTCGTGCCCAAGACCGCGCCCGGCGGCGTGGCCGCGACGCGCGGCGACGGGCTCGACGCGCGCGGACTGGCGCTCGGCACGGTCGGCACGCTGTGCCTGCTCAACGGACTGGTGGCGCTGCGCGGCGATTCACCGCTGCAGGCGGCGCTGCTGCTGACCGGCGCGCTGGTGGCATTCGGCGTCTTCGTGTGGTGGCAGAAGCGGCTCGCGGCATCTGGCGGCACGCCGCTGATGAACCTGGCGCTCTTCCAGTACCGGCAGTTCGCGATGGGCAGCGTGGTCGCCTTCATCTACGGCACGGCGCTGTTCGGCTCCACCTACCTCCTGCCGGTGTACATGCAGGTGGGGCTGCACCTGTCGGCTTCGCACGTGGGCACCATCCTGCTGCCGGCGGGCATCGTGCTGGCGCTGACGATCGCTGGCGTGGGCCGGCTGGCCGACAAGCACCCGACCTGGGTGCTGGTGACCATCGGCCTCGCGCTGCTGGCCGCCTCGTTCGCGCTGATGATGATGCTGCGGCTCGACAGCGCGCTGTGGCTGCTGGTGGCCTTCGCGATCATCGGGCGCGTCGGGCTGGGCTTCATCCTGCCCTCGCTCAACCTGGGCTCGATGCGGCCGCTGGCCAAGCCGCTGATTCCGCAGGGCGCGAGCGCAATCAACTTCGTGCGCATGCTCGGCGGCGCGGCCGGTGTGAGCCTGTGCGCCATCGTGCTCGAGTGGCGCCTCGCGGCGCATGGCGATTCGCTCGCCAACCCGATGAGCAGCCCGGCGCGGCTGGCAGCCTTCGACGAGGTTTTCGCAATGCTGGCCGGGCTCTGCGCCCTGGCCATCTGCGCGGCCTGGCAGCTGCGCCAGGGGCCCGCAGAACCCATGAAGCCGGCGGGGCCGCCGCGCAACACGGGGTAAACCCCGGCGGCGGAAGACGGGGCTTTCGCATTCAATTGTTATCAGTTGTATCGTAATCAGGCCCCCATGCATCGCAGAAATTTCATCGCCGCCTCGGCTGCGGCAGTGGCCGGCTTCGGCCCGCTTTCATCCGCCCTGGCCGCCGAGAACGGCGTCACCGACAGCGAAATCGTCCTCGGCCACACCGGCATCCTGAGCGGACCGCTGGGCGTGCCGGTCAAGGTGGTGATGGCCGGCGCGGGGCTGGCCTTCGATGCGGTCAATGCGCAGGGCGGGTTGTCGGGCCGCAAGATCAGGCTGGTCTCGCTCGACGACGAACTGAAGCCCGAGAAGGCCGTCGCCAACTACGAAAAGCTGCTGGCGGAACATCGTGTCTTCGCCTTCTTCGGCTGTGTCGGCTCCGCCACCACCGCCGCGGGGGCCAAGGTGCTGAACCAGAGCGGCGCGCCAACGGTGGGCGGCTACGCGGTGTCCGACTCGGCCCGCGAGAAGGTCGGCGGCGCCGGCTACTTCGTGCGCGCCACCTTCGCCCGCGAGGCCCAGGCGCTGGTGCAGCACCTGACGACCATCGGCGTCTCGCGCATCGCCGTGGCCTACCTCGACAACCCGGGCGGCGCGGAGGTCGCCAAGCTCGTCGGCGAGGCACTGACCGCGCTGAAGCTGAAGCCCGAGGCGGCGGTGGCGGTGAAGGGCGACGGCACGACCAACGAGGCGTCCGGCAAGGCGCTGGCCGACAGCAAGGCGCAGGCCGTGATCATGTACCTGGGCGGCGGCATCGGCGGCGAGGTGATGAAGGCCGCCTGGGCCGCGGGCGGGCGCCAGATGTTCTACGGCATGTCGATCGTGCCGGGTGACGTCACCGCGAAGTTGGTGGGCGACAAGACCAGCGGCCTCGCCATCTCGCAGATCGTGCCCTACCCCTGGAGCGAGGTCGACGCCGGCGCGAAGGAATACCGCCAGCTCGCCGAGCGCGCCAAGGTGGACATCGGCTACCTGAGCTACGAGGGCTACGTGAACGCGATGGTGATGATCGAGGCGCTGCGCCGCACAGGCCGCGACCTCACGCGCGCGAAGCTGCACGCAACGCTGAAGGCCATGAAGCTGCGCATGAGCAACATGGAGATCGACTTCACCGGCGCCAGCAACACCGGCTCGCGCTTCATCGAGATGGTGCGGGTGACGAAGGAAGGCAAGTTCCTGCGCTAGGAACGCCCCTCACGCGGCCCGCGCCGATGCCGGCACCCGCGCGCCGCCGTCGGCCACCAGCGCTGCGCCAGTGACGAACGCAGCCTCGTCGCTGGCAAGGAAGAGACACACGGCGGCCATTTCCTCCGGCGTGGCCATGCGGCCCAGCGCGATGCGCGCCACCGTCTGGGCGCGCGCGGCGTCCTCGTCGATGCCGCGCTCGGCCGCGAGGTCGCGCATCTCCTGCCGGCTCATCGGCGTATCGACCCAGCCGGGGCACAGCGCGTTCACGCGCACGCCCTTCGGCCCGTAGGCCTGCGCCGCCGAACGCGTGAGCGCGACCACGCCGGCCTTGCTCGCCGCGTAGCTAGCCATGCCGGCACCGGCATTGAAAGCCGCGACCGAGGCGATGTTGACGATGACGCCGCCACCCTGCGCCACCATGCCGGGCAGCACCGCGCGCTGGCAACGCATGGTGCCGCCGAGGTTGACCTCGTGCAGGCGCCGCCAGTCGTCGTCGTCGATGTCGGCCGCGTCGTCGTTGCGCACGATACCGGCGCAGTTCACCAGCACGTCGATGCGGCCGAAGGCGGTCTGCACCGCGGCCACGGTGGCGCGCACGGCCGCGTCGTCGGTCACGTCGCAATCGAAGGCAGGGCCATCGCCCATCGGCTGCGGCTTCGGCCAGCCGGCCACCGCGACGCGCGCGCCCTCGGCCGCGAAGCGCGCTGCCACAGCGGCGCCGATACCGGTGGCGGCGCCGACCACTAGACAAGCCTTGCCCTGCAGGCGCCCGGTCATGCCTGCTCCGCGAAGAACGGGCTCTCGGGCAGCGTGGAGCCGCCATCGACCACGATGGTCTGCCCGGTGATGTAGCGCGCCGCCGGGCTGGCCAGGAAGCGCATCGCATACGCGATGTCCTCGGGCCGCCCCAGTTCGCCGGCCGGAATGTGCCGCGCGATGCGCGCAGCCTTGGCCGGGTCGGACAGCAGCGAGCCGCCCTGCTTGGCGATGTAGCCCGGCTCCACGCCGTTGACGGTGATGCCCTCGCGCGCGTACTCCAGCGCCGCCGTGCGGATGAAGCCGTTCACGCCCGCCTTGCTCGCCGCGTAGTGCGCGCTGCCCGGCATCGCCACGCGCGGCCCCGTCACCGACGAGGTGACCAGCAGCCGCCCGCCGCCGCGCGCGCGCAGGTGCGGCACCGCCGCCTGCGCGAGCCAGAAGCAGGCCTTGAGGTTCACGGCCAGCGTGTGTTCGAGCTGCTCGTCGGTCATCGCGTCGATCGCGGCCCAGGGGTTGACGGCCGCGTTGTGGACCACAATGTCGAGCGCGCCGAAGATGCGCACCGCCTCGGCCACTGCTCGTTCGGCTTCATCGCGTCGGCCGATATCGCAGGCCAGCGCCTGTGCGCGAAGGCCACGCTCGCACAGCGCGGCCGCCACCGCCTCGCCCGCGCTGCCGGTGCGATTGGCGATCAGCACCGAGGCGCCGGCCTCCGCGAACACCTGCGCGATGGCCGCGCCGATGCCTCGCCCGCCGCCCGTGACCAGCGCGACCTTGCCTTCGAGGCCGAAAGCGTCGCCCGCGCTCATCCCCTGCACTCCCGCACGAAGTCGGCGAAGGCGGCGTTGTGCTCATCCACCTCGCGCTCGGTGGTGCCGGGGCAGCACAGCATCATGTTGTGGAAGGGCGTGATGAGTACGCCGCGGTTCATCAGGTAGAGGTGCAGCAGCGCCTCCAGGTCGCCGTCGCGCGTGCGGCGCACGTCGGCGGCGTTGCGCGGCGCGTCGGGGCAGAAGAGCGTTTCCACGCGCGCACCGACCTTGGTCGCGTGCCACGGCAGGCCCGCTTGCGCGATGCTGGCGTTGACGCCATCGGCCAGCCGCTGCGCGAGCGTGCGCATGCGCTCGAAGGCCTCGGGCGTGAGCACCTGCGAGAGCACCGCGCGCATCACGGCCACGGTGAGCGCGTTGCCCGCCAGCGTGCCGCCGAAGCCGGCATGCGCCGACTGGCGTTGCGTGGGATGCAGCTTGGGCAGCACCTGCCAGACCCGCTCGGCGGTTTCCGAGCTCAGCCCGAAGGCTGCGGCGGGAATGCCACCCGCGATGGCCTTGCCGATCACGAACATGTCGGGATCGAGCCCGTGCTCGCGGGTGTAGCCGCCGGGCCCGCTGGAGATGGTGTGGGTCTCGTCGATGACGAGCAGCGTGCCGGTCTCGCGCGTGAGGCGGCGCAGTGCCTCGTGGAAGCCCGGGTCGGGCGCGATCATTCCGTAGTTGGTCATCGCGGGCTCGGCCAGCACGCAGGCCACGTCGCCGGCGCGCAGCGCGCGCTCCAGCGCCGGCAGGTCGTTGAACTCGACCACGGCCGAAAGCTTCTCGTGCGGAAAGCCGTTGGGGTGGATGTTGTTGCGCATCGCGATCGCGCCGTCGCGCAGCTCCACGTGCGCCTCTTCCACCGAGCCGTGATAGCAGCCCGAGAACACCAGCACGCGCGGCCGGCCCGTGACCATGCGCGCCAACCGGATGCAGGCGCGGTTGGCGTCCGAGGCCGAGGTCGTGAGGTTCCAGTACGGCAGGCCGAAGCGGCGCGCGAGTTCCTCGCCGACCCAGGCCGCGTCGTCGTTCGGCAGCATCAGCGAGGTGCCCACGCGCGCCTGCCGCGCCATCGCCTCGACGATGGCGGGATGGCCGTGGCCGCACATGCCGCCGGTGTCGCCGAGGCAGAAGTCGGCATAGCCGTTGCCGTCCACGTCGACGAAGCGCGCACCATAGGGCAGCTGCGCATCCTGCACGTACAGCGGCCAGCCGCCGATCCAGCGGCGCATCCAGTGCGATGGGGCGCCGTAGAGCCAGGCCTGCTGGCCCTGGGCATAGAGTTCGCCGGAGCGGGCGTGGGTGCGCGCGTAGCGCTCCTGTTCGGCCCGCATCAGGGCCTGCACGCGCTCGCGCGGCACGGTGGGTTCGAAGGTCGGTGTCATCGGAAGAAAGATCAATCAGTCGAAGGAAGAAGCGACACCCAGCAGCGCCAGGGCCTTCGCATAGCTCGCGCCGGGATGCATCACGTCGAAGTGCACGGTGCGCATGCCCACGCGCTCGGCGCCGGCGATGTTGCGCAGCTGGTCGTCGACGAACACGCACGCATCGGCGCTCAGGCCCAGCTGCTCGATGCATTGCCGGTAGGCGCGTGAGTCGGGCTTGAGGATGCCGGTGTGCGTGGCGTCCACCACCACGTCGAAGGCGGCCATGAAGGGCAGGCGCTTGCGGAAGTCGGCGCCGTAGAACAGGTCGAGTTCGTTGGAGAGGATCGCGAGCCTGCAGCCCGCGCGGCGTGCCGCGTCGATGGCCGCGATCGCCTCGGGGCGGATCGCCGCCTCGGGGTCGGCGCCGCGTGCGCGCTGCACGAAGGTTTCCATGCGGTCCCAGCGCTCGCCGACCAGCGCACCGACTTCGCGGGTGCGCGCCATCCAGTAGTCGCGCTCGGAGATCCTGTCGGCCTGCATGTCGCGCCACAGCGGATCGCTCGCGACGTCGAAGGGGCCGTGCCAGGTCAGCGTGCCGCGCGGCAGCGACAGCGCCTCCTCGGTGAGCGCGTGCGTCTCGAACAGCGTGCGGCTGATGACGCCGCCGAAGTCCAGCACCAGTGCCTGGGTGCCGCGACTCATGCGGGCCTCCCCGCGGGCACGGTGCCGTCGGCCACCCAGGCATCGAACACGCGCAGCGCGGCGTCGCAGAACGCGTCATCGTTGATGTGCGCGTCGAGTTCGATCAGTCGCGTGGCATTGCCGATGCTGCCGCGCAGGCCGTCGGTGAAGGCCGCGGGGCCCTCGGGGTCGTGCAGCGGCTCGCCGGGGCGGTCCCAGCCTTCGATGCCCTGCAGCGGCATCAGCACGCAGGTGGCGCCTTCGGCACGGGCCAGCCGGCGCGCGATCTCGGCCGCGACGCCGCGGCGGAAATCGGGGGCGCTCAGCGCGGAGGCCAGCAGCCGGTTGTGCATGTGCGCGGGCCGGCCTTCCAGTCCCGCAGGCATCGGCTGCCACGCGGGGTAGTCGAGCATGTCGATCGCACCCGGCGCGACGATCTGCGGCGTGCCCGCGCGGCCCGCGCCGAGCAGCCGGTCGGGGCCCGCGTTGACGCAGGAGCCGCCGAGCTGGTTGGCCAGCTCCTGCAGGCTGAAGTCCATCACCGCGCAGAAGCGGCCCTCGGCGGCCAGCGCCTCGAAGGCGCGCCCGCCCATGCCGGTGGTGTGGAACACGGCCACCTCGTAGCCGCGCGACTCCAGCGCGGGCTTGAGCGTCTTCATGTAGGTCAGCGCGCTGGAGCCCAGCGAGGTCATGCCCACCAGCGGCCGCCCGAAAGCCGGCGCGCGCACCTGGCGGCAGGCGCCCAGCACTGCGCCGGCCGCCTGGCTCAGGGCCGAGCGGCACAGGCTGTTGAGGCCGTAGAGGCCGCCGGCCCACAGCACCATGATGAGGTCGGGCGGAATGCGCTCGGGCGGCAGCAGGTGCGAATAGGCGATGGTCGAGACCAGCACCTTCGGCACGCCCAGCGGCAGCGCCTGCGCCACGTCGAGCGCGAGGTCGGTGCCCATGGTGCCGCCGAGCGCCAGCATGCCGTCGATGCGACCCTCGGCCTGCCAGCGGGCTGCAAGTTTCGCGGCGCCGTGCGCCATCAGCGTCATCGCGGTGTTCTCGTCGCCGCTGGCCGCGACTTCGGCGACGGTCTTGCCTGCCGCCGCGGCCACTTCGACGTGGGTGATCTCGGGCACGAAGGGCGCGCCGTCGAGCACGCCCACGTCCATCACCACCGTGCGGCCGCCGCCGGCCTCGATGCACTCGCGCATGAAGAGCAGCTCGGCGCTCTTGGTGTCGGCGGTGCCGATCAGGAGGATGGTCGGAACGGTCGGTGTCACAGCGTCGCTTCCACCTCGGCGAACGCGCCTTCGAGCGCATCGACCATGAAGTCCACCTCCTCGCGCGTGATGACCAGTGGCGGCGAGAGGATCAGGTTCGGCCCCGAGATGCGCACCATCAGACCGCGCCGGTAGGCGGCCTGCGCCACCTTCGCCGCGACCGGGTTGCCGCGCGGCAGCGTGGCGCACGTGGCCTTGTCGGCCACCATCTCGATACCGAGCATCAGGCCCATGCCGCGCACGTCGCCAACGAAGCTGAAGCGCTCGGCGAAGGGCCGCATGCGGGCCTGGAAATGCGCACCCACGCGCGCGGCGTTGCCGGGCACGTCGAGCGCCTCGATCTGGTCGAGCGTGGCCAGTGCGGCGGCGGCCGCCACCGGGTGCGCGCTGTAGGTGTAGCCGTGGCCCACCGCGGCCTGGCCCGTCGGGTCGTCCATGAATGCCTCGGCCACCTTGGCGCCGATGGCGGTGGCGCCCAGCGGCACGTAGCCCGAGGAGATGCCCTTCGCCAGGCACCAGAGGTCGGCCTTCACGTTCCACAGCCGCGTGCCGAACATCGCGCCGCCGCGGCCAAAGCCGGTGACGACCTCGTCGGCGATCAGCAGCACGCCGTACTTGTCGCAGATCTCTCGCACGCGCGGCCAGTAGTTGGGCGGCGGCACGATCACGCCGCCGGCGCCCTGGATCGGCTCGGCGATGAAGGCGGCGACGGTGTCGGGGCCCTGGAACAGGATCTCGCGCTCCAGCAGCGTGGCGCAGATCTCGCCCAGCTCCTCCGGGTCTTGCGTATACGGGTTGCGGTACAGCCATGGCGTGTCGACATGGAAGCAGCCGGGCAGCAGCGGCTCGTAGGCACGGCGGAAGTTGAGGTTGCCGTTGACGCTCATGCCGCCGAAGTGCACGCCGTGATAGCCCTGGCGCAGCGCGATGAACTTGTGGCGGTCGGCCTGCCCCTTGAGCTTCCAGTACTGGCGCGCGAGCTTGAGCGCGCCTTCCACCGCGTCGGAGCCGCCGTTGCTGAAGAACACGGCCGTCACGCCATCGGGCTCCATGGTCTGCACGATGCGCTTCGACAGCTCGATGGCGCGCGGATGCGTGGTGCCGCGGAACACGTTGTAGAAGGGCAGCTCGTCGAGCTGCGCGACGATGGCGTCGCGCACCGCCTTGTTGCTGTGGCCCAGGTTCGCGGCCCACAGGCCGCCGACGCCGTCGAGCATCCTGTGACCATCGACGTCCCAGATCCAGCAGCCCTCGCCGCGCGCGATGATGTCGGGCTTCGTCTTCTGCATGGCCTGCGGATGGGCCATGGGGTGCCACAGGTACTGGGCGTTGTCGCGCTTGAGCGCCGCCACTGCGGCGGCATCGGTCGATGTCATGCGTTGTCTCCGGAAATTTGCGTCAGGCGGGTACGCCGACGGTGAGGGTCTTGACTTCGGTGTAGTGCAGCAGCCCTTCGGCGCCCATCTCCTGGCCGATGCCGCTTTCCTTCCAGCCGCCGAAAGGCATCTCGGGCTGCGAGACGCCGAAGTGGTTGATGCCGACCATGCCGGCCTCCAGCGCCTCGCCGAGGCGGTGAGCGGTCTGCAGGTCGCGTGTGAAGGCGTAGGCGCCGAGGCCGTAGGGCAAGGCGTTGGCGCCCGTGATGGCCTCGTCGAGCGTGTCGTAGGGCTGCAGCACGGCGATGGGGCCGAAGGGTTCCTGGCGCATCACGCGGCTGTCAGGCGGTGCGTTGGCGATCACTGTGGGCTCGAAGAAGTAGCCGGGCCGCTGCGCACGCTGGCCGCCGCACAGCAGCTGCGCGCCGCGCTCGACGGCGTCGTCGACGAAGCGCTGCATGTCCTCGATGCGGCGTGCATGCGCGAGCGGGCCCATCTGCGTGGCCGGGTCTCTGCCCGGGCCCATGCGCAATGCGCGCGCGGCCTGCACGAAGGCTTCGCTCCATTCGCCGAAGCGGCTGCGCGGTATGTAGAAGCGGATCGGCGAGGCGCACACCTGGCCTGCGTTACGGAACTTGGCAGCGATGGAGTTCTTCAGTGCGAAAGGGAAGTCGGCGTCCTCGCAGACGATCACCGGCGCGTGGCCGCCGAGCTCGCCGGTGAAGCGCTTGACGTGGCGCGCAGCCTGTTCGCCCAGCAGCTTGCCCACCGCGACCGAGCCGGTGAACGACACCTTGGCGATCGCCGGATGGTCGATGAGGAACGAAGAGACCTCGGCCGGCTCGCCGCACACCATGTTGAGCGCCTCGGGCGGCACGCCCGCATCGAGGAAGGCGCGCACCAGCAGCATGCAGGTGCCCGGCGTTTCCTCCGCGGGCTTGATGACCACGCTGCAGCCCGCGGCAAGTGCGCTCGCCAGCTTGCGCGCCGGCAGGTTGGCCGGAAAGTTCCACGGCGTGAAGGCCGCCACCGGCCCCACCGGCCGGCGCACCACGGCCTGCGAAAGAATGCCCTCGACGCGCGGCGGCACCAGCCGGCCGTAGAGGCGCTTGGCTTCCTCTGCCTGGAAATCGACGATGTCGGCCGACAGCGTGACCTCACGCACCGACTCGGCCAGCGGCTTGCCCTGTTCGAGCGTGAGCACCTGCGCAATGGTCTTCGCCTGTTCGCGGATCTTCTGCGCGGCGGCGCGCAGGATGTTGCAGCGCTCGAGCGCGCTCTTCGCGCGCCATTGAATGAAGCCGCGCTGCGCGGCCTCGGCGGCCTCGGCCAGTTCCTCGCGGCCTGCGAGCGGCAGGTGCGCGATCGTTTCTTCGGTGGCGGGGTCGATCACGGCGCGGCGGCCGCCTTGGGTCTGCGTGCGCCACCGGCCAGCGATGTGCAGTGCGAGTTCGGGGTAGTCCATGCCTGCACGATAGGTAGCGACCCGCATGCGGCGTTATCGAAAACTGGCAAACCTCGCGCGGCCCTGTTCGCGATGCGCGAAGGCCTTCCTATACTGCTCCTCGCTCCGATCCATCGACGACACGCACACTCACCACACACTCGCACCGTGCCCCGTTCACGCACTCCATCACAGCCAAGTTCCAGGACCTCCACGCGCGCGCGCAGCAATGCGAGCGTCGATGCATTCGACCTCGAGACCTTCCTGCCCTTCCAGCTTTCGGTGGTCGCCAATCGCGTGAGCCAGACGGTGGGCCAGTCGATCGCAAGCCGCTTCTCGCTGCAGATTCCCGAGTGGCGCATCGTGGTGGTGCTGGGCAAGTACGGTGCACTCTCGGCATTGGAGATCGCGCAGAAGACGAGCATGGACAAGGCCCGCGTGAGCCGCGCGCAGCACCGGCTGGTGGACCTGGGCCTGGCCAACATGCATCCGTCGGCCGAAGACCGCCGCAAGGTCATCGTGTCGCTGGAGGAAGAAGGCCTGGCGCTGTACCGCGACATGGTGCCGCTCGCGCACGACACGGCGCAGCGCCTCTTCGCGCAGCTCACGCCCGACGAGCAGCAGGTGCTGCAGACCATCGTGCAGAAGCTGTTCGACAGCACCACCGGCTTCGAGCCCAGCGGCGAGCTCGAATAGCCTGCGCACAGGCACTTGCCCCTTGCGCTTAGGGGTTTGTCCTGTCACTTTGAAATCGTTGTCAACGAAACAATCTGGTCTGGAGATTGCTTGAGGGAGGGCCACGCACGCCCTTGCCGAAAGACTCGCCGGACCGCCATGAACCGCCAGACCGCCTCCGCCCAACACCAACCCGCAGTCGAGCGCTGGACGCTGACCACGCACGACATCGACGCCTACGCCACCAGCCAGAGCGGCTGGCATCTGGAGTGCGACATGCTCTCCGGCGGCAGCTTCGCGGGCTTCCTCGACCATGTGCAGCTGCCCGGCCTACGGCTGGTGCGCGAGACCACCAACCGCGCGTTGCGCCAGCATGGCGAGATGAACCCCGACTGCTGCGGCTTCGCGCTCACATGCAGGCAGGACGGCGAGGCGCGCTTCTCGGGCCAGCGGCTGGACACGGAATCGGTGATGGTCGGCCGCTGCGACGAACTCGACCTGTGCAGCCCCGCAGGCTTCGAGCTGACGGGCATCGTGGTCGACAACGCACTGCTGCAGTCGCTCGCCGAGCGGCTGAACGATCGCGCGCCGCCCGCGTGGCTCGAACGCCGCGTGGTGCTGCACTTCGACGAGACGACGATGCAGTCGCTGCGCGGCACGCTGCGAGGCGCCTTCACCGCGCTCGACGCCATACCCGCCCTGCTCGACGACCACGTCGCCACGATGCAGCTGCGCGACGACGTGCTGCTGGCCTGGCTCAGTGCGCTGCCCGAGGACGTGGACCTGCGCGAGCTGCGCTCCACCGAGGCGCAGCGCCGCGTGGTGCGCCGCGCCTGCGAGCTGATGATGGCGCGGCCCGACGAACCGCTGTCGATGCTGGAGGTGTGCAACCGCATCGGCGCGAGCCAGCGCAAGCTGAACTACTGCTTCCAGGAAACGCTGGGGCTGAGCCCTGCTCGCTATCTGCGGGCGCTGCGCCTCAATGGCGTGCGCCGCGCACTCAAGCGGCCCGAATCGCGTTCGGTGCAGGACATCGCGGCGCACTGGGGCTTCTGGCACCTGAGCCAGTTCGCCACCGACTACCGTCGCCAGTTCGGCGAGCTGCCATCGCAGACGCTGCGCAGCGCGGCGGTCACGCACCACTGAAGCGCCGGTCCCGCGCGGCGGGCGCGCGAAGTTTGCCGTTTTTCGATACTGGCTTGGCGAGGCGGTCGCTATCGTTGACCGCCATATGTCCGCCTCCACGTCGACCGAGCCGACCACGCTGAGCGCCCGCGCGCTCGCCACCGCCCTGCAGCGCCGCGAGCTCTCGTGCCGCGAACTGATGCAGGCCTGCCTCGCGCAGATCGAGCGCTTCAACCCGGCCGTCAACGCACTGGTCTCGCTGCAGCCCGCGGCACAGCTTCTGCAGCAGGCCGACGCCTGCGATGCACGCCTCGCGCGTGGGGAGGCGGTGGGAAGGCTGCACGGCTTTCCGATGGCACCCAAGGACTTCGTCGCCACCGCCGGCATGCCCACCACCATGGGCAGCCCGGTGTTCGCGAAGCAGGTCACGGCGCATGACGCGATCATGGTCGAGCGCCTGCGCCGCGCCGGCGCCGTCTTCGTCGGCCGCAGCAACACGCCGGAATTCGGCCTGGGCTCGCACACCTACAACACGGTGTTCGGCACCACGCGCAATGCATGGAGCACGGACCACGCGGCCGGCGGCAGCAGCGGCGGTGCCGCGGTGGCGCTCGCGCTGCACATGCTGCCGGTGGCCGACGGCAGCGACATGATGGGATCGCTGCGCAACCCCGCCGCCTGGAACAACGTCTACGGCCTGCGCCCCTCGCTGGGCCGCGTGCCCACCGGGCCGGGGCCGGAGCTCTTCTTCCAGCAGTTGGGCTGCGAAGGGCCGATGGGCCGCACGCCGGAGGACGTGGCATGGCTGCTGTCGGTGCAGGCCGGCCACGACGAGCGCTCGCCGCTGAGCCTCGCGGGCGACGGCGAAGTCTTCGCGCAGCCGCTCGACGCCGAGCTGCGCGGCCAGCGCATCGCATGGCTGGGCGACCTCGGCGGCCATCTGCCGATGGGGCCGGGCGTGATGGCGCTGTGCGAGTCAGCGCTGCGGCACTTCGACACGCTGGGCTGCAGCGTCGAAACGGCCGTGCCCGATTTCGACTTCGACGCGCTGTGGACCGCATGGCTCCGCCTGCGCGGCTTCATCGTCGCGGGCGCGCTGCGAGGCCTGCATGCCGACGCCGCCACGCGCGCGCAGCTCAAGCCCGAGGCCTGCTGGGAAGTGGAACAAGGCGAGCGCCTGAGCGCGGCCATGTTGCATGAGGCCGCCGTCACGCGCACGCAGTGGCACGGCGTGCTGCTGAAGCTCTTCGAGCGCTTCGACTTCCTGGTGCTGCCGGCCGCGCAGGTGTTTCCGCTTTCCGCCGACGAGCACTGGCCGCGCGAAGTAGGCGGCCGCGCGATGGACACCTACCACCGCTGGATGGAAGTGACCATCGGTCCCACGCTCGCCGGCCTGCCCGCGATGGCGATACCGGCCGGCTTCTCGCAGCAGGCCGGCACGCGCGGCCTGCCGATGGGGCTGCAGCTCATCGGCCGCCCCGGTGCCGACCTGGAGGTACTGCGCATGGCGCACGGCTGGCACCGGGCCACGCCCTTCGCGGGCATGCGCCCTCCGCTGCTGCTGCAGCAGCACGCGAACTGAATTTCCGCATCCAGACGACAACACGAGGAGACAACCCATGCGCAGACGTTCACTGATCGGCGCCGGCATTGCCGCCGGCTTCTCCAGCCTCACCGGGCTCGCCGCAGCCCAGGGCCCGGCGGGCAAGACCCTGAGCCTGATCGTCCCCTACCCCGCCGGTGGCGGCTCCGACATCAACGCACGGCTGGCCGCGCCCGAGTTCTCGCGACTGCTGGGCCAGACCGCCATCGTCGACAACGTGCCCGGCGCCAGCGGCTCGCTCGGCGTGATGAAGGCCGCCAACGCGCCCGCCGACGGCTCGGTGCTGCTGCTGGGCTCGCCGATGGAGCTGATGCTCACGCCGTTGACGCTCGCCAGCGCGCGCTACAAGGCGGAAGATTTCCGCCCCATCGGCGTGATGGCCGTCACCTCGATGGTGCTGCTGGCGCGCAAGGATCTCGGCGTGGGCAGCGTCGACGAACTGGTCGCGATGCTGCGCCGCCCCGATGCGAAGGAGCTGAGCTACGGCAGCATCGGCCCGGGCTCGCTCTACCACCTGCTGGGCGAGCGATTCACCCAGCAGACGGGCACGAAGATGCTGCACGTGCCCTACAAGGGCATGGCGCCGGTGGTCAACGACCTGCTCGGCGGGCAGATCGACCTGGTGTTCATGCCGCTGGCCGGCAACGTGCCCGACCTGCTGGACGCGGGCAAGGTCAAGGCGCTGGGCCTTGCGGCCACCGTGCCGCACGAGCGCTTCACGGCCATTCCGCTGATGCGCAACAGCAAGGGGCTGGAGGACTTCGTCTACAGCCTGTGGTCGGGCGTGCAGGTGTCGCAGCGCGTGCCGGAGGAAACGCAGCAGCGGCTGCACGCGGCCTTCAACCAGATGATGCAGAAGCCGGAGATCCGCCGCGGCATCGAGCTCGGCGGCAGCAAGGTGCCGCCCGAGCAGCCGCTGGCCGAGCTGCGCCGCGCCTACCAGGCCGACGTGGAGCGCTATCGGGCGATCGCGAAGTCGGTGAACCTGCGGCCCGAGTGAGGCGCTCGGACCGCGCCTCGCCTTTTGCCAGCTTTCGATAACGCCGCTCGCCGGTGCGGAGAGACGATGCGGCCCAGCCCACTGTCCATCCTCCACACGCCAAGGAGAACCCCACCATGACCGCCGACTCTTTCCGCGAAGCCTCCGGCGCGCTCACGCGCCGCCAACTCGTCATCGGCGGCGGCGCGGCCGCGCTGGCCGGCGTGCCCGTGCTGGCCAATGCGCAGTCGAAGACGATCAAGATCGGCTACCTCACCACGCTGTCGGGCGTGCGCGCCAATTTCGGCGAGGCCGACCCGTGGAGCCTGGAGCGCGTGCGCGCAGCGCTGAAGGACGGGCTCACCATCGGCGGCACCAACTACAAGGTCGAGATCGTGGTGCGCGACACCCAGTCGGACGCCAACCGCGGCGCCACCATGTCGAGCGAACTGCTGCTGCGCGAGAAGGTCGACCTGCTGCTGGTGCAGGACAGCGACGCCGCGCTGGCCGCCGGCCAGCTCTGCGACGTCAACGGCGTGCCGATGGTCTCCACCATGGGCCCGTGGCAGGCCATCACCTTCGGGCGCGGCTCCACGCCGCAGAAGGGCTTTCCGTTCTCGTTCCACTTCTTATGGGGCGCCGACGACGTGCTGAAGAACTTCTTCGGCATGTGGGAGCCGCTGAAGGTGGAACGCACGCTGGGCACGCTCTACATCGACAACGGCCCGGGCCACGCCTTCGCCGATCCGGCCAACGGCATCCCGAACGGCGCGAAGCAGCGCGGCTACAAGGAGACCAACGGCGGCTTCTTCAAGATCGCGACCGACGACTTCAGCAACCAGGTCTCCAGCTTCAAGGCGGCGCGCGCGAACATCGTCTCGGGCTTCGCCTACGCGAACCACTTCGCCACTTTCTGGAAGCAAGCGCAGCAGGCAGGCTACCGGCCCGAGGCGGTGACGATGGCCGCGGCCCTCCTGTTCCCGAGCGCGGTCGAGTCGCTGGGCGCGGCGGGCAACGGCATGTCGACCGAGATCTGGTGGACGCCGAGCTTCCCGTTCAAGTCCTCGCTCACCGGTCAGAGCGCCAAGGCACTCGCGGCCGACTGGGAGAGCAGCACCGGCAAGCAGTGGACGCAGCCCATCGGCTACGGCCATGCGCTCTTCGAGGTCGGTATCGCGGCGCTGAAGAACGCGAGCAACCCGAAAGACAAGAAGGCAGTGCGCGACGCGCTGGCCAACCTGCAGCTGGACTCGATCGTCGGTCGCATCGACTTCAAGGGCAGCCCGATCAAGAGCGTGGCAGTCACGCCGATGGTGGCGGGGCAATGGCGCAAGACGAAGGCCGGCGCGAAGTTCCCGTACGAGCTGGTCATCACGCACAACAGCACCGCGACGCAGATTCCGGTGGAAGACGAGCTGAAGCTGCTGTCGCAGCTCAAGTCCGCCTGAGCCTCTGCAGCAGAAACATCGCCTCGGCATGACCGGCTGCCTCGTCATCGAAGGCCTGTGCAAGCGCTACGGCGAGATCGTCGTGGCCGACGGGGTCTCGCTCTCACTCGCGCGCGGCGAGTGCCTGGGCGTGGTCGGGCCCAACGGCGCGGGCAAGAGTTCGCTGTTCAACCTGATCACCGGCGTGGCCGTGCCCGATGCCGGCAGCATCAAGCTCGAGGGCCGCGAACTGGTGGGCCTGCGCGCCGACGTGCGTGCGCGGCTGGGCGTTGCGCGCGCCTTCCAGATCCCGCAGCCTTTCGCGCACCTGAGCGCCTACGAGAACGCACTGGCCGCCGCGAGCTTCGCCGCGCGGCTGCCGCGCGCGCAGGCTGAGCGCGAGGCCTGGGCGGTGCTGGAGCGCACTGGGCTGGCCGACCGCGCCGACACGCCGGCCGGCCGCCTGCCGCTGCTGGACCGCAAGCGGCTGGAGCTGGCCAAGGGCCTCGCGGCGCGGCCGCACCTGCTGCTGCTCGACGAGATCGCGGGAGGCCTGACGGAGGCCGAGGTGCAGGTGCTGGTGGCGCTCGTGCTGGAGCTCAAGCAGGACGTGGCGATGATCTGGATCGAGCACATCGCGCAGGCGCTGATGGCGGTGGCCGACCGCATCATGGTGCTGAACTTCGGCCGCAAGCTGCTGGAGGACGCGCCTGCTGCCGCGATGGACAGCCGCGAGGTGCGCGAAATCTACATGGGCGTGGGAGAAGAAGCCACGGAAACCCTGGAGGCCGGCCATGCCGCTGCTTGAGGTGCGCGAGCTGTGCAGCCACTACGGCGACCTGCAGGCGCTGTTCGACCTGTCGCTCGACGTGGGCGAAGGCGAGGCCACCGCGCTGATCGGCGCCAACGGGGCGGGCAAGTCGACGCTGATCCGCGCCATCGCGGGACTGGGTCGTCGCAGCCGGGGCGCCATCCGCTTTGACGGACAGGCCATCGAGGCCGAGCCGGCCGAGCGCATCGCGCACCGCGGCATCGCGCTGGTGCCCGAGGGGCGCATGCTTTTTCCCTCGCTCACCGTGGAGGAGAACCTGCGCATGGGCGCGCTGAGCCAGCGGCCGGGCCACTGGTCGCTGGCGACGGTGTATGCGCTGTTCCCGATCCTGCGCGAGTTTCGCCATCGGCCGGCCACGCAGCTGTCGGGCGGCCAGCAGCAGATAGTGAGCATCGGCCGCGCGCTCATGGCCAATCCGCGCCTGATGCTGTGCGACGAGATCTCGCTGGGCCTCGCGCCGGTGGTGATCGAGCAGATCTACCGTGCGTTCGTCGACATCCGCGCGCAGGGCACGGCCTTGCTGATCGTGGAGCAGGACGTGACCCGCGCCTGCCGCATCGCGCAGCGCGTGTACTGCCTGCTCAAGGGACGCGTCACGCTGGCGGGGCGCGCGAGCGACTTCAGCGCGCAGCAAATAGCCAACGCGTACTTCGGACACTGAAGAAGAAAGAGCAGCCGTGGCCTGGATCGAAACCATCATCAACGGCGTGCTGCTGGGCGGCCTCTATGCGCTCTTCGGCCTCGGGCTGGCGCTGGTCTTCGGCGTGATGCGCATGGTCAACCTCGCGCATGGCGAGTTCGTGGTGCTCGCGGCCTACTTCGCGGTGTTCCTTGCCACGCAGTTTCCGGGCGTGTCGCCGCTGCTCTTCATCGTGCCGGTGGCGCTGGCGGCCTTCGGCACGGGCTACCTGCTGCAGCGGCTGCTGCTGAACCGCGCCGTTGCCACCGACGATCCGCTTACGCCGGTGCTGGTGACCTTCGGCATCGCGGTGGTGCTGCGCAACCTGATGGCCGAGCTCTTCGGCGCCGACCCGCGCGCGCTCGACGGCGGCGCGCTGGCCACGGCCGGCTTCGAGATCGGCGGGCTGCGCATCGGCTGGTATCCGGTGCTGGTGCTGGTGCTCGCGGTGCTGGCCTTCGGCGCGCTGCAGTGGCTGCTGCAGCGCTCGCGCTTCGGCCTGATCGTGCGCGCCACCTCCGACCACCGCGAGATGGTGCGCACGATGGGCGTGCGGCCGGCCCACGTGTACGGCGTGGTGATGGGGCTGTCGCTGGCCTTCGCGTCGGTGGCGGGGCTGCTGCTCGCGCTGCGCACCTCGTTCACGCCGTTCTCGGGCGTGGAGCGGCTGCTGGGTGCCTTCGAGGTGGTCATCATCGGCGGCATGGGCTCCTTCCGGGGCGCGCTCGTGGGCGGCATCGCGCTGGGCGTGGCGCAGCTCGCGGGGCAGCGGCTCGACTCCAATGCGGGCGCGCTGTATGCGCACCTGCTGTTCTTCGTGGTGCTGATGGTGCGTCCCAACGGCATCGCGGGCCCGCGCTCCTGATCGGCGAATTCCATGCGTGACCGCTCTTCTCCTGTTCCCTGGATCTGCTTCGCCATCGCCGCGGCGGCCATCGCGTTCGCGCCCACGGTGGCCGACGGCGGCACGCTGCGCCTGTTGAGCGAAGTGCTCGTCACGCTGGCCATGGCCCAGATGTGGAACCTGCTGGCCGGCTACACCGGGCTGGTGTCGATGGGCCACCAGGCTTTCGTGGGCATCGGTGCGTACCTGCTGTTCATCGCCTCCGACCGGCTCGGCATCTCGCCCTACTGGATGGTGCCGGTGGCCGGCATCGGTGCGGCGCTGCTGGCAGCGGTGGTGGCGCCGCTGATGTTCCGGCTGCGCGACGCGTACTTCTCGATCGGCATGTGGGTGCTGGCCGAGATCGTGCGGCTGCTGGTGGCGAAGTTTCCGCTCTTCGGCGGCGAGTCGGGCGTGCCGCTGCAGGCCGTGCGGCTGGTGGAGGCCGAGAGCTTTCAGCAGAACGCGTTCTGGATTTCGGGCGCCATCGGCCTCGCCGCCGTGGCCGGGGTCTACCTGCTGATGCGCTCGCCCTTCGGCCTCGGGCTGATGGCGGTGCGCGACAACGAACTGGCCGCCACCAGCATCGGCGTGAACGTGTGGCGCAACCGCTTCATCGCCTTCGTGCTCTCGGGGCTGGGCTTCGGGCTGGCGGGCGCGGCGCACTTCATGGGCACGATGTTCGTCTCGCCCGACTCGGCCTTCGACATCAACTGGGTGGTGACCGCGATGTTCATCGTCATCATCGGCGGCATCGGGACCATCGAGGGGCCGCTGATCGGCGCGGTCATCTATTTCGGGCTGCGCGAGCTGTTCAACACCTGGTTCGCGATGTCGGGCGGCTGGTACCTGATCGCCATGGGCTGCATCGCGGTAACGGTGATGCTTCTGGCGCCGCGCGGCCTGTGGGGCCTGGCTCGCGAGCGCTGGGGCTGGCGCGGGCTGAGCGTGCAGCGCCATCCGCCGTCGCGCGATCACACTTCGCCTTCTCCTTCCGCCACTTCCTCTTCCCTTCCTTCCGAATCCACGCGAGGACGCACCGCATGAAGACCGCCACCACCGCCTTCTTTCACGACGAACGCACCTTCTGGCCCGTGCCGCGCGGCTTGCATGCGCTGTCCCTGCCCGTGGGCGGCTGGGTGCAGCCCATGGCCGGCAGCGGCATGGCCGAGTCGCCCGACTCCACGCGCCGCATCAAGTCGCTGATGGACGTATCGGGCCTGAGCGCCCGGCTCGATCTTCTTGGAGCGCCGATGGCCGCCGAGGAGGACCTGCGGCGCGTGCACCCCGCGAGCTACTTGGAGAAGTTCAAGGCCGCCAGCGACGCCGGCGGCGGCGACCTGGGCGAGGTCGCGCCCTTCGGGCCGGGCAGCTACGAGATCGCGAAGCTGTCCACCGGGCTGGCCATCGCCGCGATGGACAGCGTGCTGCAGGGCCGCCACCGCAACGCCTTCGCGCTGACGCGCCCGCCGGGCCACCATTGCCTGCGCGAGCACAGCATGGGCTTCTGCCTGTTCAACAACATCGCGGGGGCCATCGAGACCAGGAAGGCCCGCCACAAGCTCGGCCGCGTGGCGGTGATCGACTGGGACGTGCACCACGGCAACGGCACGCAGGCGATCTTCTACGACCGACCCGACGTGCTGACGCTGTCGCTGCACCAGGAGAACTGCTTTCCTCCCGGCTACAGCGGCGCGGAAGACCGCGGCGAGGGCGAGGGGCTGGGCTTCAACGTCAACATTCCGCTGCAGCCCGGCGGCGGCCACAACGCCTACATGTATGCCTTCGAGCGCATGGTGGCGCCGGTGATCGATCGCTTCAGGCCCGAGCTGATCGTGGTGGCGAGCGGGCTGGACGCCAACGGCGTGGACCCGCTGGCGCGGATGCAGCTGCATCCCGAGTCGTTCCGCCAGATGATGCGGCAGGTCAACGCGCTGGCCGCCAGGCATTGCGACGGGCGGGTGGTGGTGGTGCACGAGGGCGGCTACTCGGAAGCCTGCGTGCCGTTCTGCGGGCTGGCGGTGGTGGAGGAGCTGTCGGGGCACCGCACGGAGGTGCAGGATCCGTTCAGCGAGTTCTTCGGGCTGCAGCAGCCTTCGGCACGCTTCGATGCGTTCCAGCGGGAGCTGATCGACGAGATGGCTGCGCTGCACAGTCTCTGACAAGGGCCGTGCGATCGGCGCGCGAATCGCGGTCTAATCGCAGTCATGTGCCAATTGCTAGGGATGAACTGCAACACGCCGACCGACGTGACCTTCAGCTTCACGGGGTTCGCGCAACGCGGCGGCCGCACCGACCACCACGCCGACGGCTGGGGCATCGCGTTCTTCGAGGATCGCGGGCTGCGGCACTTCGTCGATCACCAGCCGGCGAGCGAATCGCCGGTGGCGGATCTGATCCGGCGTTATCCGATCCAGAGCCGCAACGTCATCGCGCACATCCGCAAGGCGACGCAGGGCGAGGTCAACCTGCAGAACTGCCATCCGTTCGTGCGCGAGCTGTGGGGACGCTACTGGGTGTTCGCGCACAACGGCGACCTGAAGGAATTCCGCCCGCGCCTGCACGGCAACTTCCACCCGGTGGGCAACACCGACAGCGAACACGCCTTCTGCTGGATCATGCAGGAGCTGGCCAAGTCGCACGCGGGCGTGCCGAGCATCGAGGAATTGACGCTCACGCTGCGCGAGCTGGCGCCGCAGCTCGCGGGCCACGGCACCTTCAATTTCATGCTGTCCAACGGACAGGCGCTGTGGGCGCATGCCTCGACCAACCTCTGGTACGTGGAGCGGCGCCATCCCTTCGTGACGGCGCAGCTGTCGGACGAAGACCTCGAAATCGACTTCGCGCAGCACACCACGCCCAACGACCGCGTGGCCGTGGTCGTGACCGCGCCCCTGACCACCAACGAAGCGTGGACGCAGTTCGCTCCGGGCGAACTGCAGGTGTTCGTGGACGGACAGCGTCGGCAGCGCTGAGCCCGAAGTCAGTCTTTTGACTGACACTTTTTCGCAACATTGCAAGAAAGTATCGGCGATCGATCTTCAAATGTGAACAATAACAGTTCTCATTTGTATTTTCGAATCGACCATGCCCGCTGCCTTCTTCAATCTCCGGCCTTCCGTGGTCGCAACGCTGCTCGCACTCAATGCTGCGGCGGCACTGGCCCAAACCACCGCGACGGAGCCGGCCGCGCCGACGACATCGAGCGGCACGCTGTCGACGGTGACCGTCGAGGCCAGTGCCGACGCCTCGGCCGAAGGCCTGACCAAGCCCTACGCCGGCGGCCAAGTGGCGCGCGGCGGGCGCGTCGGCATCCTGGGCAACCAGGACATGATGAGCACGCCGTTTTCCAGCAACAACTACACGAACGAGCTGATCCAGGACCAGCAGGCCAAGAGCGTGGCCGACGTGCTGCTGAACGATCCGTCGGTGCGCCAGGCGCGCGGCTTCGGCAACTTTCAGGAGCTGTACGTGGTGCGCGGCTTCCCCGTGTACTCCGACGACGTGTCGTACAACGGCCTCTACGGCATGCTGCCGCGCCAGTACATCGCCTCTGAATTCTTCGAGCGCGTGGAAGTGTTCCGCGGCGCCAACACCTTCCTGAACGGCGCCGCCCCCGGCGGCAGCGGCATCGGCGGCGCGATCAACCTGCTGCCCAAGCGCGCGCCGAACGAGCCGCTCACCCGCGTCGGCTTCGGCGTGCAGACTGGCGGCCAGGGCTTCGTCAACCTCGACCTCGCGCGCCGCTTCGGCCCCGACGACAGCCTGGGCGTTCGCGTGAACGCGGTGCGCCGCGAGGGCGGCACCGGCGTGAAGAACGAGAGCCAGCAACTCAGCGCCTTCGGCATCGGCCTCGACTGGCACAACCGCAACGTGCGCCTGTCGTCCGACTTCGGCTACCAGGACTACGACCTGAAGGACGGTCGCCCGAGCCTGACGCCCTCGTCCACCCTGCCGATCCCGCGCGCGCCCGACGCCCGCACCAACTTCGCTCAGCCCTGGACCTACTCGAAGGAAAAGGACAAGTTCGCCACCTTCCGCGGCGAAGTCGACATCACCGACAACATCACGGCCTGGGCTGCCGGCGGCGTGCGCCGCAGCAGCGAGGACAACGTGCTGTCGAATCCGACGCTCACCGACTCCTTCGGCAACACCAGCAACACGCGCTTCAGCAACACCCGCAAGGACCGCATCGGCACCGCCGAGATCGGCGTGCGCGGCAACTGCGCCACCGGCCCGGTGAAACACACCGTGGTGGTCTCGGCGGCCAAGTACAGCAACGACCGCGACAACGCCTACGCCATCTCGGCGCAGAGCGTGCGCAACAACATCTACACGCCGTACGCGTCGCCCTACCCGATCACCAATGGCGCTTTCGTAGGCAACGCGCTGGACAACCCGCGCCTGACCGACCGCATCGACACCTCGAGCGTGGCCATTGCCGACACCATGTCGTTCATGGACGACCGCCTGCTCGTCACGCTCGGCGCGCGCCGCCAGACCATCGAGCAGACCAGCTACGCCTACAACACGCTCAAGCAGACGAGCACCTACGACAAGAGCAAGACCACGCCGGTCGCAGGCGTCGTGTTCAAGATCACGCCGACCGTCTCGGCCTACGCCAACTACATCGAAGGCCTGGTCAATGGCAACGTCGCGGGCACCACCGTGAACAACCGCCCGGTCACCAATGCCGGCGAGATCTTCGCGCCCTACCAGGCCAAGCAGAAGGAAATCGGCGTCAAGTACGACGGCGGCACGCTGGGCGCCAGCGCCGCGTTCTTCACCACCGACCAGCCCACCTACTACTACTCGGGCCAGACCTACGGCCTCTACGGCAAGCAGCGCAACCAGGGCCTGGAGTTCTCGGTGTTCGGCCAGCCCACCAGGGGCCTGCGCCTGCTCGGCGGCCTGACGCTGCTCGACGCCAAGCAGAAGAACACGCAAGGCGGCGCCACCGACGGCCTGACCGCCATCGGCGTGGCCAAGCAGCAGGCCAACCTCGGTGCCGAATGGGACGTGCCCGGCATGCGCAACCTGTCGCTGAACGCCCGCGTGCTCTACACCTCGAAGCAGTACGCCAACGCCGCCAACACGCAGTCCGTGCCGTCGTGGACGCGCTTCGACGTGGGTGCACGCTACCTGGTCGACCTCGGCAACGGCCGCCTGCTCACGCTGCGCGCGCGCATCGACAACCTCTTCAACAAGTCGTACTGGGCCTCGGTGGGCGGCACGCAGGGCAGCAACTACCTGGTGCTGGGCGCGCCGCGCACCTTCGCGGTGAGCGGCACGATCGACTTCTGATCGGGCGCTGAGACCGGATCAACGGCCCTGCTGGCGCAGGGTCGCTTCGAGCGCGTCGATGAACATCGCCGGCACGTCGAAGCCGGTCTGCTCGGTGATTTCCTGGAAGCAGGTCGGGCTGGTCACGTTGATCTCGGTGACCGAATCGCCGATCACGTCGAGCCCGATCAGCAGCAGCCCGCGCGGCGCCAGCGCGCGGCCCACGGTCTCTGCGATCTCGCGGTTGCGCGGCGTGAGCGGCTGCGCCACGCCCTTGCCGCCCGCCGCCAGGTTGCCGCGCACCTCGGTGCCCTGCGGAATGCGCGCCAGCACGAAGGGCGCCGGCTCGCCGGCGATGATGAGGATGCGCTTGTCGCCCTGCGAGATCTCGGGCACGAAGCGCTGCACCATGATGGTTTCGGCGCCGTCCTTGTTGAGCGTCTCGACGATGGAGCCGAGGTTCAGCGCATCCTGCTTCACCCGGAAGATGCCCATGCCGCCCATGCCGTCGAGCGGCTTCAGGATGATGTCGCCGTGCTCGGCATGGAAGTCGCGCACGGCCTGCGCGCTGCGCGTCACCAGCGTGGGCGTGGTGAACTGCGGAAACTCCATGATCGCCAGCTTCTCGTGGTGGTCGCGCAGCGCGCGCGGCTTGTTCACCACCTGCGCGCCCTCGCGCTCGGCCTGCTCCAGCAGGTGCGTGGCGTAGATGTACTCGGCGTCGAAGGGCGGGTCCTTGCGCATGAGCACGGCGTCGAAGTCCTTCAGCGCCTTCGCCTCGGTGATGTCGACGCTGTACCAGTCCTTGGCATCGCCGGTCAGCGTGATCTGCTGCACCGTGGCCGTGACCACGCTGCCCGACTTCCACTGGATGTCCTGCGGCAGGCAGGCAGCGATGCGGTAGCCGCGGCGCTGCGCCTCGCGCATCATCGAGAAGGTCGTGTCCTTGTAGATCTTGAAGTGATCGAGCGGATCGGCAACGAAGAGCAGGTTTTTCATCAGGCGTTCTTTCTTGCTGCGGTACCGGCAACGGCTGGTGCTGCTGCCGGGGTATCGGGCGCGATGTTGCCGGAAGCGGCGATGTCCTTGTTGGCGGGGGCCTTTTTACCTGCCCCGCCCCGTCGCGCTAGATCTCGATCTTCGACCCCAGCTCCACCACCGCGTTGTTCGGCAGCCCCAGGAAGGCCGCCGCACCGCTCGCGTTGTGGTGCATCTGCGCGAACAGCTTCTCGCGCCACGGCGCCATGCCGCTGCCCAGCGTGGGAATGACGACGTCGCGCGACAGGAAGTAGCTGGTGGTCATCTGTTCAAGCTGGCAGCCGCGCATGCGGGCGTTCTCGAGCGCACGCGGCAGGTCGATGTCGTTCTTGAAGCCGTAGTGCACGATGATCTGCCAGCAGTGGTGGCCCAGCGCCTCGATCTCGATGCGCTTGTCCATCGGGATCCATGGCACCTCGTGGTTGCGCACGGTGACGAACATGTTCTGCTCGTGCAGCACCTTGTTGTGCTTCAGGTTGTGCAGCAGCGCGTTCGGCACCACGCCCGGCTCGGCAGTGAGAAACACCGCCGTGCCGTCGACGCGCGCGGGCGGGCTCACGAACACAGAATCGAGGAAGGACTTGAGGTCGATCGCGTCGGCGTGCTGTGCCTCGCCCATCAGGCGGCGGCCTTCCTTCCACGTCATCATCAGCGTGAAGACGAAGCCGCCGATCAGCAGCGGGAACCAGCCGCCTTCGAACATCTTCAGCAGGTTCGACGCAAAGAACAGGAAGTCGACCACGAAGAAGACCGCGGTCGAGGCGATGCACAGCGCCAGCGGCAGCTTCCACGCGTAGCGGATCACGAAGAAGGTCAGCACCGTGGTGATCAGCATGTCGGTGGTCACGGCGATGCCGTAGGCCGCGGCCAGGCTGCTCGACGAGCGGAACATGACCACTGCCAGCACGATGGCCACGAACAGGCCCCAGTTGACCAGCGGAATGTAGATCTGCCCCGCGGTGCGCACGCTGGTGTGCTCGATGTTCAGGCGCGGCAGGTAGCCCAGCTGGATGACCTGGCGCGTGACGCTGAAGGCGCCGGTGATGAGGGCCTGCGACGCGATCACCGTGGCGGCCGTGGCCAGCAGCACCAGCGGAATGAGCGCCCACTCGGGCGCCATCATGAAGAACGGGTTCTTCACCGCCTCCGGGTTCTCCAGCAGCAGCGCGCCCTGGCCGAAGTAGTTGAGCGTCAGCGCCGGCACCACCACCGAGAACCACGCGATACGGATCGGGCTCTTGCCGAAGTGGCCCAGGTCGGCGTACAGCGCCTCGGCGCCCGTCACGCACAGCACGGTGGCACCCAGCAGGATGAAGCTGGTGCCCGGGTTGTCCCACATGAACTTCAGCGCATAGAACGGATTCAGCGCCTTCAGGATTTCGGGGTGGTGCAGGATCTGCGACACGCCGAGCACGGCGATCGCGGCGAACCAGGTCAGCGTGATCGGTCCGAAGAACTTGCCGATGCCCGCGGTACCGCGCTTCTGCACCACGAACAGGCAGAACAGCACGACCAGCGTGAGCGGAATCACGTAGTGCGAGAAGTGCGGCGACACCACCTCCAGACCCTCGACCGCCGAGAGCACCGAGATGGCCGGGGTGATGACCCCGTCGCCATAGAAGAGAGAGGTGCCGAAGATGCCGACCACCAGCAGCAGGTGGCGCAGCCTGGGCTTGTCGGCCACCGCGCGGGACGCCAGAGCCAGCATGGCGACCAGGCCGCCCTCGCCTTCGTTGTCGGCGCGCAGCACGAGCACGACGTACTTGATGGAGACGATGACCGTGAGCGTCCAGAAGAACATCGAGAGGATGCCGTAGACGTTCTCGACGGTGAACGGCACGTGGCCGTGGCCGAACACTTCCTTGACGGCATACAGCACGCTGGTGCCGATGTCGCCATAGACGACGCCGATGGCGCCGACGATGAGGCCGGCTGAGCGATGTTTGGGGGCTGACACGAAGACGATGGAAAAGGACAGGCTGCTGGAGTCGACGCGTCAGTCAGGCACGCCGGGTGCGAAAGGCGAACTTTAGTCCACCTTCATCGCCCTCCCGCCCTTTTGTTTCCGTTGCTGTGGGGCCGCTATTTTGCCGTTGCCCGCTGCCGAGGCAAGCCGCCTCCGGCAATCATTCGTAGATTTCGGCGTCCGGGTCGGTCGCTTCCATTTCGTAGCTGGCGGCCACCATGGCCAGCCGACCGACCACACCGTACATGTAGAAGCGATTGGGTGCACTGGCTCCAGGCTTGGCTCCGGGCTGTGGCAAGTGCGCACTTTCAGAGAAGGCCAGCGGCACGAAGCTCGCGCCCGGCAGCTTCAGGTTCTCGTCGGCGGCGCGCTCGGAATGCACGCGATAGAAACCACCGACCACGTAGCGGTCCATCATGTAGACCACCGGTTCGGCCACGCCGTTGTGCACGCGCTCATTGGTGAGCACGCCTTCCTGGACGATCAGCTCGGTGGGTTCGCGCGGCTCGCGGCCCGCGCCGGTCTTGGTGGCCGGGGTGCTGGCGGCGGCGCCGCGCGGCTTGCCGATCAGCGCCTCGACGTCCTTGGCGTCCCGCACCGTCACCACGCCTGGACTGCCGCTGCCGCTGTGGCCGCCCTTGACGACCACGAACGGCTTCTCGTTGATACCGTATTCCTTGTACTTGCGGCGCACCTTGGTCAGCACCGCGTCCACATGGCTGGTCAGCACGTCGATGCCGCGGCCTTCCGCCACGTCCACGCCTTCGGCGCGCGCATAGATCGGGTTGATGAGCCACGGGTCGATGCCCAGCAGCTTGCCGAAGCGCTTCGACAGCTCTTCATAGCTGTGCAGGTGGTTGCTCTTGCGGCGCACCGACCAACCAGCGTGCAGCGGCGGCAACAGGTATTGCTCGTGCAGATCCTCGAGGATGCCGGGCGTTCCTGCAGAAAGCTCGTTGTTGAGCAGAATTGTGCAGGGATCGAAGTTCTTCAGCCCCAGGCGGCGCTTGCTGCGCACCACCGGCTCGAGCGTCACGGTCTCGCCGTTCGGCAGTTCGATCTTCTTGGGCGACTTGATGGCCGGATCGATCGACCCGATGCGCACGTTGAGCCCCGCCATATGGAAGATGCGCACCAGTTGCGCGACGTTGGCGAGATAAAAGGTGTTTTTAGAGTGATTTTCCGGAATGACGAGCAGATTGCGCGCCTCCGGACAGATCTTCTCGATGGCAGCCTGCGCGGCCTGCACCGCCAGCGGCAGCATTTCCTTGGTGAGGTTGTTCCAGCCACCCGGAAAGAGGTTGGTGTCGACGGGCGCCAGCTTGAAGCCCGCATTGCGGATGTCGACCGCGCTGTAGAACGGCGGCGTGTGCTCCATCCACTCGAGCCGGAACCAGCGCTCGATGGCGGGCATCGAGTCGAGCACCCGCTGCTCCAGTTCGTTGATCGGGCCGGTCAGGGCGGTGACTAGATGCGGAACCATGCGGCGGCCTTGTTGGTTTTTTGCTTAAAGGTGGAGCGGAATTGTAGGATTTGGGGATGGCCGCCCCAATGACAAGACCGCACGCGGGCGCATCGGATGATCGGATCAGGTCCGGACTTCGCCCTGCCCCAGCACCACGTACTTGAGCGAGGTCAGTCCTTCGATGCCGACCGGTCCGCGGGCATGGAACTTGTCGGTGCTGATGCCGATTTCGGCGCCCAGACCGAACTCGAAGCCGTCCGCGAAGCGTGTGCTCGCATTGACCATCACGCTGGCCGAATCGACCTCGCGCAGGAAACGCTGCGCATGCACGTGGTCGCGCGTGACGATGGCGTCCGTGTGGTGGCTCGAATAGCGGTTGATGTGCGCGATGGCCTCGTCCACGCCGGCCACCACCTTGATGCTGATGACGGCGGCGAGATATTCCTCGGACCAGTCGGACTCGACCGCATCGACCACCAGCGCCTTCGGATCGAGCGCGGCGTCGGCGCGCAGGATGGCGGCGGCGGCCGGGTCGCAGCGCATTTCCACGCCCTTGGCCGCGAAGATGGCGGCGATCTCGGGCAGGAAGTCTTCTGCCACCGATGCCGACACCAGCAGGCCTTCGGCGGCGTTGCAGGGGCTGTATTTCTGGGTCTTGGCGTTGTCGACGATGCGCAGCGCCATGTCGAACTCGGCCGTGTCGTCCACGTAGACGTGACAGTTGCCGTCCAGATGCTTGATGACCGGCACCTTGGCGTCGCGGCTGATGCGCTCGATCAGGCCCTTGCCGCCGCGCGGAATGATCACGTCGACGAATTCGGGCATGGCGATCAGCTGGCCGACGGCCTCGCGGTCGGTGGTCTGCACCAGCTGCACCGCCTCGACCGGCAGGCCCGCTTCGGCCAGCGCCTCGGACACCAGCAGCGCCAGCGCCTTGTTCGACTCGATGGCTTCCGAGCCGCCGCGCAGGATGGCCGCGTTGCCGCTCTTGATGGCCAGGCTCGCAGCCTCGATGGTCACGTTGGGCCGGCTCTCGTAGATCATGCCGAAGACACCGATCGGCACGCGCATCTGGCCCACGCGGATGCCGCTGGGCTGCTGCTTCATGCCGATGATTTCGCCGATCACGTCGGCCATGCCGGCGAGCTGCTCGCAGCCCTGGGCGACGGTCTCGATGACCTTGGGCGTGAGCTTGAGGCGGTCGACCATCGGCGCCGAGAGGCCGGCGGCCGTGGCGCGCTCCAGATCCTTCTGGTTGGCTGTCGCCAGCACCGGGCCGGCTTCGCGCAGGCGCCGGGCCAGCGCCTTCAATGCTATGTTTTTGGTAGCTGCATCCGCACGGGCCATGAGGAATGCAGCGGCTTTGGCTTGCAGACCCAGGGTCTGCATGTGTTCGCTGACGTTGAACGCGTTCATCCGTGCATTTTCCCACGGCGGCCTGTGGCCCGGCTTACACGGGCCTTTTGATGGCTCGAGCCATCGTCTCGTGCCGAAGCCGGATCAGGCGCGTCGAGGAGCACCGCCCGCCGCGTTGCCGCAGGCGCGGCACAGCATCAGCGCCAGCCGCTGCAGGGCCTGCCAGCCGCTGGCGGGCCAGTCGGGCTGCTTCAGCCCCTTCACGAGGCCGTCCACCACGTGCGCGGCGCGCAGCAGCCGGGCCAGCATGCGGTCGTCCAGCCGCGGCAGCACGCGCTCGAAGGCCCGCTCGCGCGGGCCCCAGATGCGGTTCTCGCGCAGCGCCATCGGCAGCGGACGGCCCGAGGCCATGGCGTCCTTCACGCGCTTGAGTGCGCGGATGTCCTCGGCGATCGCGTAGTGCACGAGCACTTCGGCCTCGCCCTCGGCCTGCAGGCCGTCGAGCATGCGCGCCACACGCTGCGGATTGCCGGCCAGCACAGCTTCCGAGAGCTTGAACACGTCGTAGCGCGCCACGTTGTTGACCGCGCCCTCGACCTGCTCCCAGCTCAGCTCGCCGGCCGGATGCAGCAGCGCCAGCTTCTGGATTTCCTGGTGCGCGGCGAGCAGGTTGCCCTCCACGCGATCGGCGAAGAACTGCAGCGTGCGCTGCCCCTCGTCGCCGGGCATCACGCGCTGGCCCTGCTGGCCCAGGCGCTGCGCGATCCATTGCGGCAGCGCGTTGCGCTCGATCGGATCGACCTGGATGCTCGCGCCGTTGTTCTCCAGCGCAGAGAACCAGGCGCCGGTGCGCGTGGCCTTGTCCAGCCGCGGCAGCATCACCAGCGTGAGCGTGCTGTCGTTGCCCGGCGCGGATTCAGCCAGCTGCTGCAGCGCCGCGCTGCCGTCCTTGCCGGGCTTGCCCGAGGGAATGCGGATCTCGACGATCTGCTTGTCGGCGAACAGCGAGAGCGAGCCCCCGGCCGCGAGCACCGCGCTCCAGTCGAAGTGCGCGCCGGCCACGGTGTACGAGCTGCGCTCGGTGTAGCCCTGCGCGCGCGCGGCGGCGCGGATGGCGTCGGCCGCTTCCTGCGCGAGCAGCGGCTCGTCGCCGTGGATCGTGTAGAGGGGCTTCAGCCCTTTCTGCAGATGGGCCCCGAGCTGGGCACTGGCAAGTTGCATGGAAACGAATCGGCCGTGACGTCCGGGTTCAGAGTTCCTTGACCGCCGCAAGACGGCGCATCAACTGCTGCGCGATGTCCGACTGCATGTCTCGGAACAGCAGGTCGGCCTCGCCTTCCTTGGCCAGCGCGTTGGTTTCGTTGAAGCTCAGGTCGCGCGTCTGTGAAACTTCGGTCGGCGGCAGCAGATCCTTGCCGCCAGGCGTGCGCAGCTTGAAACGCACCTTCAGCTGCAACTGCAGCTCGCGCACCAGACCGGCCGAATTGGTCGAGATCACGATGCGGTTGCGGTCCTCGGCCAGGATCTCGAGCACGACGTCGGCCTTGGCAGCATCTTCGCCCGGCAGCACCGTCACGGAGCCTGTCGCCCGCAGCTCACGCCGGATCTGGTTGATGATGGCCGAGTTGCCCGACACCGACAGCGTCTTGAACGCGAAGACGGGCGCCTTGCGCAACTCGAAGCCGCAACCGGTCAGGCCGAGCGAGGCGCCGGCCGCCGTCAGCCCGAGAAGAAAGCCGCGGCGCGGCAGCGAGACATTGCGAGTGTTCATGCTTGGTTGATTGAGTCGTTCGTTCGTCGTTCAGATCAGATGACCACGTTGACCAGCCGGCCGGGCACCACGATCACTCGCTTGGGCGGCGCGCCTTCGGCGAAGGCGACGAAGTCGTCGCAGGCCAGCGCGAGCTTCTCGATCTCGTCCTTCGACGCGCCGGCCGGCACGCTGAGCTTGCCGCGCAGCTTGCCGTTGACCTGCAGCATGAGCTCGATCTCGTCCTGCACCAGCGCGCCGACGTCGACGGTGGGCCAAGGTGCGTCGAGCAGGCCGCCGGATTCCTTGTCGTAGCCGAGCTCGTTCCAGAGCTGCTGCGCGATGTGCGGCGTGGCCGGGTAGAGGCAACGCAGCAGGATGCCGAAGCCCTCGCGCACCGCCGCCGCGTCGCTCGCGCTGCCGTCGGGCTTGAAGCCTTCCAGCGCGTTGAGCAGTTTCATCGCGCCCGACACCACCGTGTTGTATTGCATGCGCTGGTAGTCGTAGTCGACCTGGCGCAGCACGGTGTGCACTTCGCGGCGCAGCGCCTGCGCGCCCTTGCCGAAGGCCTGGCCCTCGGTCGTGACCGGGGCCACGTCGGCCTGCGAGACGCCGAAGTTCCACACCCGGCGCAGGAAGCGGTAGCTGCCTTCGACGGCCGAATCGTTCCACTCGAGCGTGGCCTCGGGCGGCGCGGTGAACATGGTGTACAGGCGCGCGGTGTCGGCGCCGTACTTCTCGATCAGGTCCTGAGGGTCGACGCCGTTGCGCTCGGTCTTGCCCATCTTGCCGACGCCGCCGTATTCCAGCTTCGTGCCGTCGGCCAGCGTGCCGCCGGTGATGCGGCCCTGCGCATCGACCACCAGGGTGACTTCGGCTGGCGGGAAGTAATTCTTCTCGCCCTTGTCGCCCCGGTTGTAGAAGATGTGGTTGAGCACCATGCCCTGCGTCAGCAGCTTGCTGAAGGGCTCGTCGGCCTTCACCAGGCCGAGGTCGCGCATCACCTTGGTCCAGAAGCGCGCGTACAGCAGGTGAAGAATGGCGTGCTCGATGCCGCCGATGTACTGGTCCATCGGCATCCAGTAGTCGGCGCCGCCGGCCACCATCGCCTCGTCGTTCTTCGGATCGCAGTAGCGCATGAAGTACCACGACGAGTCGACGAAGGTGTCCATCGTGTCGGTCTCGCGCCGCGCGGGCCTGCCGCACACGGGGCAGACCACGCCTGCGTGGAAGCCTTCGTGCTTGTGCAGCGGGTTGCCGGAGCCGTCGGGCACGCAGTCGGTGGGCAGCACCACCGGCAGGTCCTTCTCGGGCACCGGCACCGCGCCGTGTTCGTCGCAATGGATGATCGGGATCGGCGTGCCCCAGTAGCGCTGGCGGCTCACGCCCCAGTCGCGCAGGCGCCAGGTGGTCTGCAGCTCGCCCAGGCCCTTCTGGCCCAGCGCATGCGCCACGGCGGCCACGGCCTCCTTGTAGGTCATGCCGCTGAAGTTGTCGGAGTTGATGGTCACGCCGCGCTGCTTGTCGCCGTACCAGTCCTGCCACTTGTGATAGTCGCAGTGCGGCTCGTCGTCGACCAGCACCACCTGGATGATCTCGATGCCGTACTTGTTGGCGAAGGCGAAGTCGCGCTCGTCGTGCGCGGGCACGCCCATCACGGCACCGTCGCCGTAGCCGATCAGCACGTAGTTGCCGACCCACACCGGCACCTGCTCCTCGGTGATCGGGTGCATCACGGTGAGGCCGGTGGGCACGCCCTTCTTCTCCTGCGTGGCGAGTTCGGCCTCGGTGGTGCCGCCGCTCTTGCACTCCTCGATGAAGGCCGCGACCTTGGGGTCGAGCGTGGCGGCGTGTGCGGCCAGCGGGTGCTCGGGCGCCACGGCGCAGAAGGTCACCCCCATGATGGTGTCGGCGCGCGTGGTGAACACGTACATGCGGCCGTCCTGGATCAGCTTGCCGTCGGCGCCCTTGATGTCATGCGTGAAGGCGAAGCGCACGCCCTCGCTCTTGCCGATCCAGTTCTCCTGCATCAGCTTGACGCGCTCGGGCCAGCCCGGCAGCTTGTGCTGGGTGTGCTCGAGCAGTTCCTCGGCGTAGTCGCTGATCTTCAGGTAGTAGCCCGGGATCTCGCGGCGCTCGACCGTGGCGCCGGTGCGCCAGCCCTTGCCGTCGATCACCTGCTCGTTGGCCAGCACGGTCTGGTCGACCGGGTCCCAGTTGACGACCTGGGTCTTGCGGTAGGCAATGCCCTTTTCGAGCATCTTCAGGAACAGCCACTGGTTCCACTTGTAGTAGCTGGGGTCGCAGGTGGCGATCTCGCGGCTCCAGTCGATGGCCAGGCCCATGGCCTGGAGCTGGCCCTTCATGTAGGCGATGTTCTCGTAGGTCCACCTGGCCGGCGGCACGCCGTTCTTCAGCGCCGCGTTCTCGGCCGGCAGGCCGAAGGCGTCCCAGCCCATGGGCATCAGCACGTTGTAGCCGCTCATGCGCAGGTAGCGCGTGAGCATGTCGTTGATCGTGTAGTTGCGCACGTGGCCCATGTGCAGCTTGCCGCTGGGGTACGGCAGCATCGAGCAGGCGTAGTACTTCTTGCGGCTCGCGTCCTCGGTGACGCGGTAGGCATCGGCGGCGCTCCATTGCGCCTGGGCAGCGGACTCGACGTCGCTGGGTTTGTAGCTGGGATTCATGGCGGTTCGGCAAGAGCCCGGCGCAAGGCGGCCGGGAACGCGGGATTATCGCGCCCGGGCGAAGCCCCGGCCCGCAGACTCTAGACTCGGGGCACGTAACCTGCGTGTTGCGCGGGTAACGCCTGCCGCCGGGCAGGTTCATCGCACCGCCTCGAACACCATGAAACTGCGCCTGAAACACCTCGCCCTGGCCCTCGCGGCCGCCGCCGGCCTTGCCGCCCTCCCCCTCCGGGCCCAGCAGAACGACAAGCCCCTGCGCATCGTCGTGCCCTTCGCCACCGGCGGCGCGCAGGACGTCATCGCCCGCTACCTGGGCGCCAAGCTCACCGACAAGCTGGGCCAGCCCGTCATCATCGACAACAAGGCCGGCGCCGGCGGCATCGTGGCCGCCGACGCGGTGGCCAAGGCGACCGACGGTGCCACGGTGCTGCTGGCCACCAGCGGCGCGGTAACGATCGCCCCTCATCTGCAGGCCAAGCTCCCCTACGACCCGGTGCACGAGTTGGTGCCAGTGGCCCTGGTTGCCGACACGCCCATGACGCTGTCGGTACGCGCCGAAAGCCCCTACAAGACGGTGGCCGACGTGCTGCGCGACGCCAAGGCCAAACCGGGCCAGGTGACCTACGCCTCGACCGGCAACGGCACCGTCTCGCACCTGACCGGTGCGTTGCTGGCGCAGGCCAGCGGCACGAACCTGCTGCATGTGCCCTACCGGGGCGCCGCGCCCGCCCTCACCGACCTGCTGGGCGGGCAGGTCGCGACCATCGTGACCAGCGTGGCCTCGATCGAACCGATGGTCGCCAGCGGCAAGGCCCGCGTACTCGGCACCTTCTCGCGCGCCGCGCTGCCCAGCATGGGCTCGGCCCCGACCATCGGCGAGGCCACGGGCCTGCCGGGAATGGAAGTGCCGGTCTGGGTCGGCGTGATGGCGCCGGCGCGCATGCCGGCGGCGAGCGTCGAGAAGCTGTCGGCCGCGCTGGTCGAGGTGTGCAACCTGCCGGAGACGAAGCAGCGCTTCGCCCAGCTTGGCGCGGTCAATACCTGCGGCGGTGCGGCGGCTCTGGGCAAGGTCGTGACCGAGGACAGCCAGCGCTGGGCCAAAGTGATCAAGCAAGGCGGAATCAAGGTTGACTGAGCCTGCGGGCCGCAAATACCGCGTCGGCATCGCGGGCGCCGGGGCGATCGCGCTGGCCAGCGCGGCCTGGCTGCGGCGGGCGGGGCATGGCGTCACCGTGTGGTCGCCGGGCGGCCGGGGCGCGGATGCCCTGCGCACGCAGGCGCTGGAAGCCGGCGGCATCGAGTCGTTCTCGGTGACCGTCGAGGTCGCCGACGACGCGGCCAGCCTGTGCAACACCGCCGACGTGCTGCTGCTCGCGCTGCCCGTCAACGGCCACAAGCGGGTGATGGACGCCCTGCTGCCCTTCCTGCGCGACGGCCAGACCGTGATCGTCAGCTCGATGGCCTCGCTGTCATCGCTCTATCTGCATGAAGCGGCCCGCCGGGCCGGCCGGCAGGTCACAGTCGCCAGCTTCGGCACGACCGTGCTGACCGCGCGTCGCGAATCGGGTACCCAGGTCAAGGTGATGACGCGGCGCAAGGCCGTCGGTGTCTCCGCCCTGCCCGGCTCCAGGGCAACCGAAGCCGTCGCGCTGTGCACTGCCCTCTTCGGCGAAGGTTTCTCGGAGCAGCCCGGCGCCCTCGCCAGCGCCCTGGCCAACGTCAACCCACAGTCCCACGGGCCGCTGACGGTCTTCAACTGGACCCGCATCGAGCGCGCCGAGAACTGGCCGCAGTACCACTGCATGACGCCCGGCGTGTCGCGCGCGATCGAGGCGCTCGATGCCGAGCGCCGCGCCGTGGCCGCTGCCTTCGGCATCGAAGTCGGTCCCATCGAGGCGCACTTCGCGCGCTCCTTCGGCACCCAGTCGGAAAAACTCGCCGACATCGCCGCCGAGCTGCACGCCAAGCGCGGCGGCCCGCCCGGCCCCACGCAGACCGACACGCGCTACGTGAGCGAAGACATGCCCTACGGCCTGGCCTTCGTCGAGGCGCTGGGCGCCATCGCCGGCGTGCCCACGCCCGCGACCCGCACCATCGTGGATGCGGCCTCGCTGGTCAACGGTATCGACTACCGCCGCGAGAACGACCTGATCGAGCCGCTGGGTCTGGCGAACGAAACCGTCGCCGGCCTGCTCGCACGCCTATGACGCGTCGGCTTCGGGGAACACCGGCTCCCCGAGGTTGAGCATCAGCCGGTTGGCCCAGGCGAAGATGGCCACCGAATGGATCAGGTCGAGGATCTCCAGCTCGCCCAGCCCGACATCCTTCAGCTTGCGGATGTCCTCGGCCGAGACCTTGTCGGGCTCCGCACCGAGGCGGATGGAGAACTCGACGATCGCCTTCTCCCGCGCCGTGGTGCCCGCGCCCGCCGGCTCCTCGAACACCTGCGAGATCACGTCGTTGCGCTTGGCCAGCTGCTCGAAGCGCTGCGCGTGCACCGAGGCGCAGTACACGCAGCCGTTGACGCGCGACTCCACCGTTGCGCCCAGCTCCCGCTCCGCGCGCGGCATGCCGCCCGGCGCGAACATGATCGCGTTGAAGGCGATGGAGCGCTGCAGCAATATCTCGGGCTGGTGCGCCAGCACCAGGAAGTAGGGCGAGGTGCGGGCCTGCGGGCTCATCTCGTCCAGCGCCGCCAGTTGCTGGGGCGTGGCGGTGTCGACGTTCACCGTGTCGAGCCAAGGCTTCCACTTGAGCACTTCGTTGGTGAAGCCCTTGATGCGGATCGGCGCGCTCATGCCAGGGCCTCCATCGCCTTCAGCCCCGCGGCGACGCGGATCTGGTACGAAAGGAAGGCGATCAGCTGGCTCATCGCCACGATGGCCGGCGTCGACAGGCCGCTCGCGGCCAGCGACTGCACAGCCGCCTTGTCGCCTTCGATGGGGCGCTCGATCAGCTTGCCGGTGAAGGCCAGCACGGCCTGCAGGCGCGCATCGGCCACGGGCTTGCCGGCGTCGACAGCCGCGATCACGGCGGCGTCGGCGCCTTCGGCCGCGAGCCGGTCACGGTAGTGCGCAGCGAGGCTGTCGGCCTTCGAGACGCGGCAGGCGTGCAGCGCCACCAGCAGCCGCTCGCTCACCGAAATGCCCTCGACGGAGGGAGCAAACATCGCGTCGTAGCTGCCCTGCGTCGCGGCGAGCACCTTTTCGCGCGGGCGGCGCAGCGCCCAGTTGGGCTGGTCCGGCGTCAGGGGGACGACGGCATCGATCACATCGGTAGTGCTTGTCATGATTCGGTTTTTCTCAATTTCTTTCTTTGGGCGGCAGGGCAGGCGTCCACTCGTCGCCGAAGAGCTCCGGCTCGGCGAACTCCTCGAGGTTGGCCCAGTGATGGTCGAAATCCTCGCGGTAGAACAGGCTGGCGATGCCACTGGCCAGCCGTTTCGCGCCATCGCTGATGGCCGGGATATCGCCCGACACCGTGCCGTGCGACAGCGCCGCCGGGTAGCAGAAGCAGTGGATGCGCCCGAGCCCCGGGCATGCGCCGGACGCGCGCTCCTTGAATTCGAAGGCCGGCCCGAGGTCGGGCGAGTCGTCCAGTTCCTGGTCTTCGTCGCCGGGAGCGGGCACGAAACGGTCTTTCCAGGTGCGCACGTGGGCGGCAATGCCGTCGAACTCGGGGCGGTTGGGCCAGTCGACCTTGAAGCCGGTCGAGACGATCAGGAAGTCGACCTCGAAATCGCCCTTGGGCGTCGACACCACCATCCCGTCGCCCTTCGGCTCGATGGCCAGCACCGGGCAACCGAAGTTGAAGAAGGCATTGGGATGGCGCGACACCCGCAGCGTGCTGCCGTGCGGCGGCGGCACGTTCAGCACGTTGATGTAGTGGCGGATGCGCCACTTGAGTTCGTCCGGCAGGTCGTAGTGCCCCTGCGTGAGCCCCGGCACACCCGCGCCCTTCCCCTTGTTGACGCGCGGCAGGTCGCTGCGGCGGATCAGCAGTTCGACGCTGTGGGCACCGGCCTCCAGCGCGGTGGCCGCGCTGTCCATGGCCGACGAGCCCGCGCCGATCACGCCCACGCGCAGGCCCTTGAGCCTGCCGTAGTCCATCTCGTCGGAGGAATGGGCCCACTTCGATCGCGGCAGGGCATTCACGAATGCTGGAACGGCCGGCCCGCCGAGGCCGTCGCGCCCGGTGGCGAGGACGACACGGCGCGCCAGCACGCTGCTTTCGCCTTCGGGCGTGCGCAGGTCGAGCCGCACGCCGGTCGCGTCGGGCAGGGGCCGGATGCCGGTCACGGCGGCGTCGTTGCGCACGTCCACGTCCATCACGCGGCGATACCAGACGAGGTAGTCCATCCACTGCAGGCGCGGGATCTTGTCCATTGCCGTCCAGGCCTCCAGCCCGAACTGGGCCTCGAACCATGCGCGGAAGGTGAGCGCGGGCAGGCCCATCGCCGGGCCGGTGAGCTCCTTGGGCGAGCGCAGCGTCTCCATGCGCGCCGTGGTCGCCCAGGGGCCTTCGCTGCCCGCGGGCGAACGGTCGAAGATCACCGCGCGAATGCCCAGCTGCGCCAGCGCGACCGAGGCGGCCAGCCCGGCCTGTCCGCCACCGATGATGGCCACGTCGAGCATCGGTTCATCGTCGGCCTGCCGCGGGGGCATCCACTGGCGAGCGGGCCAGCCGAGGCATTGGAGGTCCTGGGCGAGCCGCGCCTCGAGCGCGGCGAGGGAAGAGGAGGAAGCGGGATCGGAAGTCGTCATCTTGATAAACGGGAACGGCGTCAAGTGTAGAAAGCTTCACGGACCTTCGCGCCACGCGCCGCCAACCCGCATGACCGTATCACTGGCCCGGATTTCGCATGCCACAATGAGTTCAGACCACAGGGACCGGCATGGGCAGCAAAACCGACGGCAGCAGCAGCGAATGGTGGCGCGGCGCGGTGATCTACCAGATCTACCCGCGCAGCTTCATGGACAGCGACGGCGACGGCATCGGCGACCTGCCGGGCATCACGTCCCGGCTGGAGCACGTGGCCAGCCTCGGCGTCGACGCCATCTGGGTCTCCCCCTTCTTCCGCTCGCCGATGAAGGACTTCGGCTACGACGTGGCCGACTACCGCGCGGTCGATCCGCTCTTCGGCACGCTGGCCGACTTCGACGCCATGCTGGCGCGGATGCACGAACTGGGCCTGAAGCTCATCATCGACCAGGTGCTCTCGCACACATCCGACCAGCACGCCTGGTTCGCCGAGAGCCGCAGTTCGCGCGACACCCCCAAGACCGACTGGTACGTATGGGCCGACCCGAAGCCTGATGGCACACCGCCGAACAACTGGCTCTCGGTGTTCGGCGGCCCGGCGTGGCAGTGGGACTCGCGCCGCAAGCAGTACTACCTGCACAGCTTCCTGGCCGAGCAGCCCGACCTCAACTTCCACAATCCAGAGGTGCAGGCGGCGCTGCTTGGCGAGGTGCGCTTCTGGTGCGAACGCGGCGTGGACGGCTTCCGCTTCGATGCCTGCAACCACCAGTTCCACGACGCGCTGCTGCGCGACAACCCGCCGGCCTCGCTGGCGTCCATCGGAGAAGTCAGCACGGTGCGCGCCGACAACCCGTACGCGATGCAGCAGCACCTGCATGACAAGAGCCAGCCCGAGAACCTGGTCTTTCTGGAAGGCCTGCGCCGGCTGCTCGACGGCTACGGCGCGGTGGCGCTGGGCGAGGTCGGCGACGAGAACGCGCCGCCCGTCATGGCTCGGTACACCGAGCGCGGCAAGCGCCTGCACCAGGCCTACAGCTTCAGCCTGCTGACGGCCGACCACAGCCCCGCGCACCTGCGCCACCAGGTCGAGGCGCTCGACGACGCGCTCGCGCACACGGGCGGCTGGGGCTGCTGGGCGGTGTCGAACCACGACGTGCCGCGCGTCGCCACGCGCTGGAGCGACGGCGGCGCACCCGACACGCGCCGCGACCGGCTCTGGCTGGCCCTGCTGCTCGCGCTGCGCGGCAGCGCGAGCATCTACCAGGGCGAGGAGCTGGGCCTGCCCGAGGCCGAGGTTCCCTTCGAGCTGCTGCAGGACCCGTACGGCCGCGCCTTCTGGCCCGAGTTCAAGGGCCGCGACGGTTGCCGCACGCCGATGCCCTGGACCGCCGAGGCGCCGAACGGCGGCTTCACCACCGGCACGCCCTGGCTGCCTATGTACGGCTCGCACCTGCCGCTGGCAGTCGAACGGCAGGCCGCCGACCCCGGTTCGATGCTGGCCTTCAGCCGCGCGCTGCTGCACTGGCGGCGCACCCAACCGCTGCTGCGCACCGGCGGCATCCGCTTCATCGATGCGCCCGGGCCCCTGCTGCGCTTCGAGCGCAGCGACGGGAACCGATCGTTGCAGGTCGTCCTCAACCTTGGAAGCGAGCCGGTGTCGATGCCACTGCCTGAAGGGCTGATGCCTCTCGTCGGACAGCCGCTCGCGCCGACCGCCGTCATCCAGGACTCAGACGAAAAGCGCATGCTGACGCTGTCGCCATATGGCGTCTTCTTCGGCACGCCCGCCGCGGAAGAAGGACGAAGCTGAGCACCATGTCATCGAAGACGAAGCCGCCGCTGCTGCCCGAATCCGAAATCCACGCGCTGATGCGCGCGGAGCACGGCGATCCATTTGCCGTGCTGGGTCCGCACGAGACTCCCGAGGGCCTGGTGGTGCGCGCCCTGCTGCCCGGCGCGCAGCACGTGGCCGTGGTGCATTCGCGCACCGGCTGGCCGCTTTCCATTCTCTCGCGGCTCCCGGGGTCGGACCTGTTCAGCGGGCTGGTGCCTGCGGCCGAGGCTCGCATGGGCTATTCCTTCCAGATCGACTGGGGCACGCACACCTCGCGGCTCGAGGACCCCTACCGCTTTCCGTTCGTGCTCGGCGACACCGACGTGTGGCTGCTGGCCGAGGGCACGCACCTGCGGCCGTGGGAGCGGCTGGGCGCGCACCTGCGCGAGATGGATGGCGTGAAGGGCGTGGCCTTTGCGGTCTGGGCGCCGAACGCGAAGCGCGTGTCGGTGGTGGGCAGCTTCAACAACTGGGACGGCCGGCGCCACATGATGCGGCTGCGCCGCGAGTGCGGCGTGTGGGAGATCTTCGCGCCACACGTGTCCGTGGGCGACTGCTACGAGTTCGAGATCCTGTCGGCGCAAGGCGATGTGCTGCGCAAGGCCGATCCTTTTGCCTTCTCGTCGCAGCTTCGGCCCGACACCGCCTGCGTGGTGCAGCCCCTGCCCGCGCCGGTGAAGATGCCCGAGGGCCGCGCCGCCGCGAACGGACGCGATGCGCCGATCAGCATCTACGAAGTGCACCTCGGTTCGTGGCGCCGCAAGAACGGTCACGAATGGCAGGACTACCGCGAACTGGCCGACACGCTGGTGCCTTATGCGCGCGACATGGGCTTCACGCACATCGAGCTTCTTCCCATCAGCGAGCATCCCTTCGACGGCTCGTGGGGCTACCAGCCCATCGGCCTCTACGCGCCGACCTCGCGCTTCGGCACGCCGGGTGACTTCCGGTATTTCGTCGAGGCCGCGCACGCAGCGGGGCTGGGCGTGATCCTCGACTGGGTGCCCGCGCACTTCCCCACCGATTCGCACGGCCTCGGCCGCTTCGACGGCACCGCGCTGTACGAGTACGCCGATCCGCGCGAGGGCTTCCACAACGACTGGCAGACGCTGATCTTCAACTACGCACGCACGGAGGTGCGCAACTACCTCGTCGGCAACGCGCTGTACTGGCTGGAGCGCTATGGCGTAGATGGCCTGCGCGTGGACGCGGTGGCCTCGATGCTGTACCGCGACTACAGCCGCAAGTCAGGCGAGTGGGTGCCGAACGCGCTGGGCGGGCGCGAGAACCTGGAGGCCATCGAATTCCTGCGCCGCATGAACCGCGTGGTGGGCATCGAGCGTCCGGGAGCGGTGACGCTGGCCGAGGAGTCGACGAGCTTTCCGGGCGTGACCCGGCCGCCGGAAGACGGCGGGCTGGGGTTTCACTACAAGTGGAACATGGGGTGGATGAACGACACGCTGGCGTATGCCGGCACCGATCCGGTCTACCGCAAGCACCATCACCGGCAGATCACTTTTGGACTGATGTACGCGCACAGCGAGAACTTCGTGCTGCCGCTGTCGCATGACGAAGTGGTGCACGGCAAGGGCTCGATGATCGCGCGCATGCCTGGCGACGAATGGCAGAAGTTCGCGGGGCTGCGCAACCTGTACGGCTATCTCTGGGCTTATCCGGGGAAGAAGCTGCTGTTCATGGGTGGGGAGTTCGCGCAGTACGCGGAGTGGAATGCGGATCGCAGCCTGGATTGGCATCTGCTGGAGCATGCGTCGCATCAAGGGGTTCGGCGGCTGGTGCGCGACCTGAACAACGTGTATCGGCACTTTCCTGCGCTGCATGAGCTCGACCATGACGGGGCGGGGTTCGAGTGGATCGTGCATGACGATGCGGATCAGTCGGTGTTTGCTTTTGTGCGGCGGGCGCGGGGTGGGGCGTTTGTTGTCGTGGTTTGCAACTTCACGCCTGTGCCTCGGCATGGGTATCGACTGGGGGTTCCTTCTAGCGGGTCCTACCGGGAGGTCATCAATACGGATGGGGTTGTCTACGGGGGGAGCGGTGTGGGGAATGGAGTTGTCGAGAGTGCTCCATTGCCTTGGCATGGGAAGGCGGATTCGCTGTCTGTCAGCTTGCCGCCGTTGGGGACCTTGATGTGGGTGCTGGTTTGATTTCTGGGGCTGGTTGTTTCCCGAGGCCGGGTCTCGGCCCGGCGGCCGACCTACTTTTCTTTGCTTCGCCAAAGAAACGTAGGCAAAAGAAAGGCGACCCTACTGTCTGCGTCCCTCCGCTTCGCTACGGGCAACCTGCGGTGCTCGACGTAGGAGGGGGTCCGCAGAACTCGCTTCACTTCGTTACGCTCAAACAGCTGCGGCCCTTATCCCTCCTACGTCTGCGCTCCTCGGCGCAGCCAGAAGGGAGTTGGGAACCGAACAGGCCATCGCTACGCTCGGCCTCTGAACAGCCTGGACTGGCCTTCGCTTCGCTCGGCCACGTATTCACATTCAACTTCAGCGCCTCCAACAGGAGCAGCGATTCATTCCAAGCACGGCAAGCGCGAAGCGCTTGCCGTGCCTTGGTGGCCGAGCAACGCGATGGCCCGAGTGTTCCCTCTCCCCTCTGGCTGCGCCGAGGAGCGC
>Ga0126362_10000058_pt1 | contig 133272 bp, 124 predicted proteins | sample ANMtaG_FD_126269 | JGI IMG/M metagenome (GOLD analysis project Ga0126362, IMG submission 126269) | Continental margin sediment microbial communities from North Pacific Ocean - ANME2c_DSS_Sorted | ecosystem: Environmental > Aquatic > Marine > Continental margin > Sediment | place: Pacific... | reverse complement strand
GAGCTTCTCGGCCGCCGGCTTGAGGCTCTCGGGCGACTGGTAGACCGCATCGGTGAAGGTCTCGGCGGCCTTCGCGAACTCCTGCGTTGCCTGCTGCGAGCGCATTTCGTTCTCGATGGTTGCACGCACCTGCTCGAAGGGCGGCACAACGGCCGGCTTGACGTCGGTCAGGTGAATGATGTGGTAGCCGAATTCGGTTTCGACGACGTTGCTGATTTCGCCCTTCTTGAGCGCGAACATCGCATCTTCGAAAGGCTTGACCATCGCCCCCTTGGTCACGAAGTCGAGGTCGCCGCCCTTCTCCGCCGAGCCCGGGTCCTGCGAATTCTTGCGCGCCACTTCGGCAAAGGTATTGGGCGCCTTCTTCACGTCAGCCAGCAATTGCTCGGCCTTGGCCTTGGCCTTTTCGCGATCGGCGGCGGACATGCTCGACGGCGCGGTGATCAGGATGTGGCTCGCGCGGCGTTCTTCCTTGGTGCCGAAGCGCGAGGCGTTCTGTTCGTAATAGGTCTTGAGATCGGCCTCGTTCACGACAACGTTCTTCTTGGCCGCATCGAGGTCGAGCACCAGGTATTCGATGCTGGCCTGCTCGGGCGCCTGGAACTGTGCCGTGTGGTCCTTGTAGTAGGTCTCGATGTCGGCATCGCTCACCGTCACCTTCGATGCGAAGCTCTCGGGGCTGAAGCGGGCGACCTGGATTTCACGCGTGTCGTAGAAGGCGTTGACGGTGGTGGCGGCCAGGGCCGGCGGCGTGAAGGCCGAATTCGAAATGCCCAGCAGCACTTGCTGCGTTGCCATGTCGGATCGCACCGATGCTTCGTACTGCTCAGGCGTGCGGCCTGTCACGCGCTGGAAGGTCTCGCGGTCGAACTTGCCGTCGGGAGTGCGGAACGAAGCCAGGCCCGGGTCTTGCGCGAAAGTGCGCGAGAGGCGGTCTTCGGACACCGTCATGTTGGCCTTGGCAGCCGCTGCAGCCAGCACGCGGTCGCGCAGCATGCGCTCCAGTGTGGCGTAGCGCAGGGCGTCCGACTCGAGCAGCGTCGGATCGACATTGGGCGACTGCTGGCGGATGCGATCCGTCTCGATGCGGTGCTGCTGATCCCACTCGGGCTTCGTGATGTCGTGCCCTTCGATGCGCGCGACCTTCTCGTCGCGGCCGAAACCCTGATAGCGCTCGACACCGAAGAACACGAACGAGGGAATGATCAGCAAGAACAAGAAAATCATCACGACTTTGTTGTACTTGCGGAAGGTATCAAACATGCTTGAACACTCTTTTTCGACGGCAGTCGGACGGCAATAAAAAAGGCGAACTTGTGGTTCGCCTTTGCATCGGGTGGTGGTGGGTGCTGAGGGGCTCGAACCCCCGACCTACGCCTTGTAAGGGCGCCGCTCTACCAACTGAGCTAAGCACCCCACCTGGAATACTTTCCGAGTCTAACGCCTTAGTTCAGCGCGTCTTTCAGCGCCTTGCCGGGACGGAACTTCGGGATCTTGGCGGCCTTGATTTTAATCGCGTCGCCGGTGCGGGGATTTCGGCCGGTGCGGGCCGCGCGTTTGCCTACTGCGAAAGTGCCGAAACCGACGAGCGAAACAGAGCCGCCCTTCTTGAGCGTGGTACGAATGGCGCCGATGGTGGATTCGAGCGCGCGGGTCGCTGCGGCTTTGGAAATGTCGGCGTTCTTTGCGATGTGCTCAATCAGTTCGGTCTTGTTCACAAGGGCCCCTTGTAGAAAAAATGTTGGTCGGCTTCCGTCAGCTGCGACCTGGCCGCAAGCGATGCGACACAAGAGCCTGGCAGGACTGACGCCTCGGCAGCGCACTGCCAGCGAGGATTACAACCACTGGTCTGCAGGGTGTCAATAAGACACGAGGCCATGCCGAGCAGCGGAGCGCGCGATTTTAGGGGCGTTTCGTGAAGTCTTTTTTCGTGGCGGCTCAAAGCGCATCGGCGATGGCTTTGCCCAGGTCGGCGGTGCTGGCCTTGCCGCCGATGTCGGGGGTGCGCGGTGCTCCGCTTTGGGGCGCGAGCACCTTCTCGATGGTCGACAGGATGGCGTCGTGCGCCTGCTTGTGGCCCAGGAACTCCAGCATCATCGCGCCGCACCAGATCTGCCCGATCGGGTTGGCGATGCCCTTGCCGGCGATGTCGGGCGCCGAGCCGTGCACCGGTTCGAACAGCGACGGCATGGTGCGGTCGGGGTTGAGGTTGGCGCTGGGCGCGATGCCGATGGTGCCGGTACAGGCCGGCCCCAGGTCCGACAGGATGTCGCCGAACAGGTTGCTCGCCACCACCACGTCGAAGAAGTCGGGCCGTTGCACGAAGTGGGCCGTGAGGATGTCGATGTGGAACTTGTCGAGCCTGATGTCGGGATAGCTCTTGCCCATCTCGGCCACGCGCTCGTCCCAGTACGGCATGGTGATGGAGATGCCGTTCGACTTGGTGGCGCTGGTCAGGTGCTTCTTCGGCCGCGACTGCGCGAGTTCGAACGCGAACTTCAGTACCCGGTCGACGCCCACGCGCGACATCACGGTTTCCTGCACCACGATCTCGCGCGGCGTGCCCTGGTACATGCGACCACCGATGCTGGAGTACTCGCCCTCGGTGTTCTCGCGCACGATGTACATGTCGATCTCGCCAGGCTCGCGCGGCGTGCCGTCGCGCCGCACCACCGGCGCAATGATGCCGGGCATCAGGCGCGCGGGACGCAGGTTGATGTACTGGTCGAACTCGCGGCGGAACATCAGCAGCGAGCCCCACAGCGACACATGGTCCGGAATCTTCTCGGGCCAGCCCACCGCGCCGAAGAAGATGGCGTCGTGCCCGCCGACCTGGTCCTTCCAGTTGTCGGGCAGCATCTGGCCGTGCTTCTCGTAGTAGTCCCAGCTCGAGAAGTCGAAGTGGTCGAACTTCAGGTCGATGCCGAATTTGCGCGCCGCAGCATCGAGCACGCGCAGGCCCTCGGGCATGGTTTCCTTGCCGATGCCGTCGCCGGCGATGACTGCGATTCTGTGGGTGCTCATGAGTTGGCTCCTGGGTGTACTTGCTGCAAAGGTGAAAAGAAGGCCAGGGCCTCGGCGAGCAGCTCGCGCGGGGCCTCTTCGGGAACATAGTGGCCGCACGGCAACGCGCGGCCCGACACATCGGCGGCGCGCTCGCGCCAGAGCGCCAGCACGTCGAAGGCCTTGCCGACGGCGCCATGCTCGCCCCACAGCACGCGCAGCGGCAGCGCCAGCTGCAGGCCGGCGGCGATGTCGGTGCGATCGTGCGCGAGGTCGATGGTGGCGGAGGCACGGTAGTCCTCGCAGATGGATTCGGCCGTGCCCGCAATGGCGGCACAGCGCTCGTACTCGGCCAGCACCTCGGGCGCGAAGGGCGCGAGGCCGGCGTGCCGCCCGCCCATCACGCTGCGCACGTAGCGCACGGGGTCGGATGCGATGAGCGCCTCGGGCAGCGGCGGCGGCTGTATCAGGAAGAACCAGTGCCAGTAGGCCTTCGCGAAGGCTTCGGAAGTCTGCTCGTACATCGCGAGCGTGGGCGCGATGTCGAGCAGCAGCATGCGCTCGACGACCGTGGGGTGGTCCGCCGCGAGCCGGTGCGCGACACGCGCGCCACGGTCGTGCGCCAGCACGCCGAAGCGGTCGAAGCCGTGGTGCCGCATGGCGGCGAGCGCGTCGAGCGCCATCTCGCGCTTGCTGTAGACGGCATGTTCCGCATCCGGCGCCGGCCGGCCCGAGTCGCCGTAGCCGCGCAGATCGACCGCCACCACCGTGAACCGCTCGGCCAGCGCGGGCGCCACGCGGTGCCAGATCGCATGCGTCTGCGGATGACCGTGCAGCAACAGCAGGGGCGTCCCCTGCCCGCCGATGCGGCCATGGATGCGCACGCCGTTGCGCTCGATGTCGAAGGTGGGGAAGGAAAGGAAGGATGAGGCCGTCACGGCGACGATTGTGCGTTGCGGCCTGCGCGCCATCAAGCAACAATCGGCCAATTCATACTTTCCATTTCGGCATGAATCAATCTTCGATGGACCGAAGCGACCTCGCCCTGGTGCTGGCCATTCGTGACCAGGGCAGCCTGGCTGGCGCGGCGGCCACGCTCGACGTCGTGCCTTCTGTCGTCACCAAGCGGCTCGGTGCACTGGAGATGCGCCTGGGCCAGCGGCTGTTCGAGCGCACCACCCGGCGCCTCAGCGCCACGGCCGAGGGCGAGGCGGTCTGCCTGCATGCGCGAGCGCTGCTCGACGGTTTCGCCGCGCTCGAGAACGAGCTCGGCGAACGGCAGAACGAGTTGACCGGCACGATCCGCCTGGCCGCCACCTTCGGCTTCGGCCGGCGCTGGCTCGGGCCGGCGGTGGCTGCCTTCCAGGCCCGCCACCCCGCACTGCAAGTCGAACTGCTGCTGACCGAGCAACTGCCCGACCTCGGCGCCGAAGGCTACGACGGCGCGGTCTGGCTCTGGGCCGTGCAGCAGCGCCACGCGGCCGACTGGATCTCGCGGCGCATCGCGCGCAACCAGCGCGTGCTCGCCGCCTCGCCCGACTATCTGAAGCGCCGCGGCACGCCGGCCACGGTCGAGGCGCTGGCCTCGCACGACTGCCTGGTCGCGCGCGAGAACGGCGACGCCAGCCAGCGCCAGCACGCGGTGTGGACCCTGCGCCACGCGCGCGACGGCAGCACGGCGCGCGTGCGCGTGCAGGGCGCGCTGACCAGCAACTCAGGCGAGATGGTGCGCGACTGGTGTCTGGCCGGACACGGGATCATGCTGCGCAGCCTCTGGGACATCGCGCCGCAACTCGCCAGCGGCGAACTCGTGCGCCTGCTGCCGCAGTACGCGATGGCGGAAGCCGACATCCACTGGATCGCGCCCTGGCGTCCGAAGACGCCGCGCCGCGTGCGCCTGCTGGTCGATCACCTCGTCGAGCAGTTTCGCGGCGAGCCCTGGAAGCCGGGCAAGGCCGGCGGGCGCTAGAAAAGAAGGATCGGACCGCTCAGCGTCCGTTGCGCACCACGAGGCTAACGCCCACAGCGGTAAGCCCGATGCCCAGCACCGTCACCAGCGTGATCGGCTCGGAGAAAAGCAGCCAGGCCATCACCGCCGTGCAAGGCGGCACCAGATAGAGCAGGCTGGTGACAGCAGTGGCCGTGCCGCGCTGGATCAACATATAGAGCAGCGAACTGCCGCCCAGCGAAAGCGCCAGCACCGACCACGCCATCGCGCCACCCGAATGCAGGTTCCAGTGGATGCTGTCGGACTCCAGCGCAGCGAACGGCAAGGTGACCAGCACGGCAGCAGCCATTTGCACGGCACTCGCGCTGCGTACGTCGCAGGGCGCGACGAAGCGCTTCTGGTACAGCGTGCCCGCCGTGATCGATACCAGCGCCATCAGCGCGAGTGCCATGGTCTGCACGCTGACCTCGCCGCCCTGCCCGAGCTTGCGCAGCACCACCAGCACGAGGCCCGCGAAGCCCAGCCCCAACCCAATCCATTGACGCCCCGTGATGCGCCCGCCGGTGAACGACAGCCAGACGGCCGTCAGCACAGGCTGGATGCCGACCAGCAGCGCCACCAACCCCGCGCCCATGCCCTCGCGCACCGCAGCCCAGACGCCGCCAAGGTACCCCGCCTGCATCAGGATGCCGGTGACCGCTAGGTGCCCCCACTGGGCGCGCTGCTTCGGCCATTCGACCCGCGCGAACGCGACCCACGCGGTGAAGCATGCCAGCGACAAGGCGAAGCGCACTGCCAGGAACTTGAGAGGCGGCGCGTACGGCATGCCGTAGCGCGCGACGATGAAACCCGTGCTCCAGATGAGCACGAAGACCGCGGGCATCGACCGCAGCCAGCCCGCGCCGCGGCCTGCGGCTGCCGGGGTCATTTGGTACGAGCCCGGATTTCCGGAATGGCCTTCTGCAGGTAGTACACCATCGACCAGATGGTGAGCACGGCAGAGATCCAGATCAGCCACTGGCCCCAGACGCCGGTGTCGATCACGCCAAACAGGCGCCCGTCATAGAGCAGGAACGGAATCGCGATCATCTGCACGGTCGTCTTGACCTTGCCGATCATGTGCACCGCCACGCTCTTGCTGGCGCCGATCTGCGCCATCCATTCGCGCAGCGCCGAGATGGCGATCTCTCGGCCGATGATGATGAGCGCCACGAACACGTCGGCCCGGTTCAGGTGCACCAGCACCAGCAGCGACGCGCACACCAGGAACTTGTCGGCCACCGGATCGAGAAAGGCCCCGAAGGCCGAGGTCTGGTTGAGCCGGCGTGCCAGGAAGCCGTCGAGCCAGTCGGTCGCGGCGAAGACGATGAACATGACCGTGGCGATCAGGTTGCGCATCGGCTCGGCCATCGGCAGGTAGAACACGCCGACGATCAAAGGGATCGCGACGATGCGCGTCCAGGTCATGATGGTCGGTAGTGTCCAGAACATCGCTTGATTGTGTCATGGCAGCGCCGCCCCTCTTCGAGGGTCATGCGCTCAATGCAACGCCTTGTAGATTTCCTCTGCCAGGTCGGAGGCGATGCCCTCGACCGACGCGATGTCCTCGACGCTCGCCGCCGTCACGCCGCGGATGCCGCCGAAGCGCTGCAGCAGCCGCGCGCGCCGCTTCGGCCCGATGCCCGGAATGTCCTCGAGCTGGCTGCCGCCCACCCGCACCTTGGCGCGCTTGGCCCGCATGCCGGTGATGGCGAAGCGGTGCGCCTCGTCGCGGATCTGGGCCACGAGCATCAGCGCGGCCGAGTCCTTGCCCAGGTAGACCTTCTCGCGGCCGTCTGCGAACACGAGTTCTTCGAGCCCGACCTTGCGGCCCTCGCCCTTCTCGACCCCGACGATCAGCGACAGCGGCAGGCCCAGTTCGCCGAACACCTCGCGCGCCATCGACACCTGCCCCTTGCCGCCGTCCACCAGCACCAGGTCGGGCATGCGGGCCGTGCGGGTCTTGGGCGGCGCCTCGCTACCGTCGCTCTCGGCGTCGCCCGGAGGCAGGGCATCGGTCTCGGCCGCCATGGCCTCGGCCAGCTTGCCGTAGCGGCGGTGCAGCACCTGGCGCATCGCGGCGTAGTCGTCGCCCGGCGTGATGCCTTCGATGTTGTAGCGGCGGTACTCCTTGTTCTGCATGGCATGGTGCTCGAACACCACGCACGAAGCCTGCGTCGCCTCGCCCGCGGTGTGCGAGATGTCGAAGCATTCGACGCGGAAGTTGTCGAGATCGTCCGACGCAAGCTCCAGCGCGTCGGCCAGCGCGCGCGTGCGCGCCTGTTGCGAGCCCTCTTCGGCCAATAGCCAGGCGAGCTGCAGCTTGGCGTTGGTCTCGGCCATTTCCAGCCAATGCCGGCGCTGCTCGCGCGGCTGGAACACCGCCGTCACGCGCGAACCGGCCTGCTGCGAGATCGCTTCGATCAGCTCGCGGCTCACCTGCTCGCTCAACACCAGCGTGGCGGGCACGGGCACGTCGATGTAGTGCTGGGCGATGAAGGCCTCGAGCACCTGCACCTCGACCGGGACCGCCGCAGCGGGCGGCAGGCCTTCTTCATCGTCGAGTTCGCCGTGATGGATCTGCGCCGCGTCTTCCACATGCACCGGAAAGTACGGGCGGTCGCCCAGGTGCCGGCCGCCGCGCACCATCGCGAGGTTCACGCAGGCTTTACCGCCCTGCACCTTCACCGCCAGGATGTCCACGTCCTTGTCGGAGGCGATTTCGATGGACTGCTGGTGCAGCACGCGCGAGATGGCCGACATCTGGTTGCGCAGCTCGGCCGCCTGCTCGAACTCGAGCTTCTCGGCGTGCGCCGTCATGCGCTGCTCGAGCTTGGAGAGCACGAGCTGCGTGTCGCCCAGCAGGAAGGCTTCGGCACTGGCCACGTCCTGCGCGTAGGCCTCGGGTGCAATGTGGCCCACGCACGGCCCGCTGCAGCGCTTGATCTGGTACAGCAGGCAGGGCCGCGTGCGATTGGCATACACGGTGTCTTCGCAGGTGCGCAGGCGGAACACCTTCTGCAGCAGCTGGATCGATTCCTTGACCGCCCAGGCACTGGGGTACGGCCCGAAGTAGCGGTGCTTCTTGTCGACCGCGCCACGGTAGTAGGCCAGCCGCGGAAACTGGTGCGAGGCGATCTTGAGATACGGATAGCTCTTGTCGTCGCGAAACAGGATGTTGTAGCGCGGCTTGAGCGTCTTGATGAGGTTGTTCTCGAGCAGCAGCGCCTCGGCCTCGGAACGCACCACCGTGGTTTCCATCCGCACGATCTTCGAGATCATGTGGCCGATGCGGGTGCCGCCGTGGCTCTTCTGGAAGTAGTTGGCGACCCGCTTCTTCAGGTTGCGCGCCTTGCCCACATAGAGCACCGCGCCGGCCGCATCGAAATAGCGGTACACGCCGGGCAGTTGCGGCAGGGCCGCGACTTCGCTGAGCAGTTGTTCGGAATGCACGTCTGACATGCTGGCTATTGTGGCGCGCGGCATGGGGCCCGGCAGCCGTCTGCGCGCAAACCCCGACACGGCTGGAACGAAATGTGCTGAAGATGAGGCACGGGCGCGAGGAGCGCCCGTGTTTTTTCAAAAAACCTATTCGGGAATCTCCATGAAGGAAAACAACAACAGACGCGTCTGGTGGACGCTCACGCCTGTCGCTCTCTCCCTGAGCCTGGCGGCTTGCGGCGGCGGCTCCAACAACGACGCGCAGAACACGGCAGCCACCCTTGCGGCGATCGCAGCGATCAACGCGGCCAATCAGCCGGCACCCGCACCGGCCGCACCCGATACCGGCTGCCTCATCCCGAGTGGCAGTTCGTCAGTGGTGGTCGGCTCTGGCGACGCGGGCGACCCCGCCGCCCCCGAGCCGGCATCGGGCTACGTGCCCGGCCACAAGCTGGTCTACGCCAAGAACTACATGGTGGTGGCCAACCATCCGCTGGCCACGCGCGCGGGCTGCGACATCCTCAAGGCCGGCGGCAGCGCGGTCGATGCGGCGGTGGCCGTGCAGGCAGTGCTCGGGCTGGTCGAACCGCAGTCGAGCGGGCTGGGCGGCGGCGCCTTCATGCTGCACTACGACGCGGCGACGAAGAAAGTGCAGACCTACGACGGCCGCGAGACCGCGCCGGCCGCGGCCAACGAGAACTACCTTCGCTACATCGACCCGACCGGCGCCGACACCACGGCGCCCAAGCCGGGCGGCGCGCGCGCCAGCGGCCGCTCCATCGGCACGCCGGGCGCAGTGCGCATGCTCGACCTGGCCTACCAGGACCACGGCAAGCTGCCGTGGAAAGACCTGTTTGGCTACGGCATCACGCTGGCCTCCGACGGCTTCTCGATCGGCGGGCGCATGGCTGCCGCCATCTCCCTTTCGGCCTCCAGCCTCAAGCGCGACGCCGAAGCCACGGCCTACTTCCTCAATGCGGACGGCACACCGAAGGCGCTGGGCACGAAGCTGAAGAACCCGGCGTACGCGAGGACGCTGAACACCATTGCAACCCAGGGCGCCAACGCCTTCTATACGGGCAGCATCGCGCAAGGCATCGTCGACAAGATCGGCATCACGACCGCTGCGAACGACGGCTCGGCCATCACGCCCGGCATGACCACGATGGCCGACCTGGCCAACTACAAGGCCAAGCGGCGCAATCCGGTGTGCAGCACTTACCGCGACTACTACGTCTGCGGCATGCCGCCCCCTTCCTCGGGTGGCATCGCCGTCGCCCAGACGCTCGGCATCCTGGAAACCTTCAACCTGAGCCTGTACAAGCCGACAGCCATCGACCTCGAAGGCGGCAAGCCCACCGTGATGGGCGTGCACCTCGTGAGCGAGGCCGAGCGCCTGGCCTATGCCGACCGCGACAAGTACGTGGCCGACACCGACTTCGTGCCGCTGCCGGGCGGTTCGACCGACATGATGCTCAAACAGTCCTACCTGCAGGGCCGCGCCAGCCTCATCAGCCTGACGAAAAGCATGGGCAAGGCAACGGCCGGCGACCTCGGCTCGGTGCCGCTGGGCATCGACAAGACCGAAGAGCACGGCACGACACACTTCACCATCGTCGACAAACAGGGCAACGTGGTCTCGATGACCACCACGGTGGAAGCGTCGCTCGGCTCGTACCACATGACGCAGGGCTTCATGCTGAACAATCAGCTGACCGACTTTGCGCTCCACCCCGATGACACCAGCGTGACTCCAAGCTTCAAGGTAGCCAACCGCGTCGCCCCGGGCAAGCGCCCGCGCAGCACGATGGCGCCGACGCTGGTGTTCCGGAAGAACGCCGACGGCAGCATGGGTGAGTTCGTCATGGGCACCGGTTCTCCGGGCGGCGGCACCATCATCCAGTACGTGGTGAAGACACTGGTTGGCGCGCTCGACTGGGGACTCGATGCGCAGCAAGCCACGTCGCTGGTCAACTTCGGTGCCAACAACACCCCACCGACCACGCCCCCCGGTGCCACCTACAGCCTCACGAACGTGGGCGGCGAGCATCCCAACGTGAACACGACCAACGACGGCAAGAACGACCCGCTGATCGAGGGGCTTCGCGCCATGGGCCACATGATGAACCTCGGCGCCCAGTCCAGCGGCGTGAGCACTGTCATCCGCACGAACGTCGGCGGCAAGCCAGTGCTCACCGGCGGTGCCGACCCACGGCGCGAAGGCATCGTGCTGGGCGATACCTTCTCGCCCTGAGAACCCACAGGGTCCTCGTGGCCCTGTGAAGGGACGTACTACTTCGCGAGTTCGCTGACCAGCCGGTACAGGAACTCGCGTCCGTCGTACAGACGCTGGATCTCGATGCGCTCGTCCAAGCCGTGCGCACGCGCATCCGACGGTTCCAGGAACATGCCGGTCACGCCGTACATCGGGATGCCGGCATTGCGCATGAAGCGGCTGTCGGTGGCGCCGGTGCTCATCGCGGGCACGACCGGCACGCCGGGCCACATCTGCTGCGTGATCGATTCCACCGTCTTCACGAGGTCGCCATTCAGCGGCGAGGCCGGGCTGCGCAGCGGCTTGCCCAGGTTGCGCACCACGATCTTGTCGTTGCCGATGGCCTGGGTCAGCAGGCGCTCCACCTCGTCGGGATCGTCGTGCGGCAGGATGCGGCAATTGACCGTGGCCTTGGCCGACTGCGGCAGCGCGTTCTCGGCATGGCCGGCCTGCACCATCGTCGCCACGCAGGTGGTGCGGAACTGTGCGCTGTAGGCCGGGTTGGCCGACATGCGCTCGATCACCGCCGGATCGGGGTTGCCGTTGCCGACAGCGCGCATGTCCTCGGCCAGCTGGCCCGTTGCGAACGGCGCGCTGCGCGCGAAGTAGGTCCTGGTGACGTCCGCGAGCTTCACCGGAAAGCTGTAGTTGCCCAGCCGCTCCAGGCCGGCCGACAGTGCGTAGATCGGGTTGTTCTTCGTCGGCACCGAGCTGTGGCCGCCCACGTCGCGCGCCTCCAGCATGTAGGTGGTGTACATCTTCTCGGCGACCTGCATGCGGTGCAGGTTGGGCTTGCCACCGCGCAGCTCGCCGCCGCCGCCCTCGTTGATGCCGAACTCGGCCTGCAGCAGTTCGGGCTTGTTGTTGATGAGCCAGAAGGCACCGTTGCTGAGCGCATCGCCGCGCTCCTCGTCGGCGGTGAGAGCCAGGATGAGGTCGCGCTTGGGCTTGAAGCCTTCTTGCTTGAGCTGCCCCACCACCGAGACCAGCGCCGCGGCCATCGCCTTGTCGTCGATCGCGCCACGGGCGGTGAAGTAGCCGCCGGTTTCCTGCAGCTTGAAGGGATCGGTCTTCCAGTCTTCGCGGCGGGCCTCGACCACGTCGATGTGAGCCAGCAGGAGCAGCGGCTTCTTGCTGCCGTCGCCCTTGAAGCGCAGCACCAGGTTGCCCTTCTTGGGGAAGGGTTCGAAGATCTGGATATCGCCAGGCGCGAAGCCCGCCTCGACCAGTCGCTTTTCCATCGCGCGCGCCGCTGCGGTGTTGTCGCCCACCGAGTGGGTGGTGTTGATCTCGATCAGCTCCTTGTAGATGTCGTGGAAGCGCTGCTGCTGCGGCGTGAGCGACGGTGGAGTCTGCGTCTGCGCCACTGCGGCGGCCATGCCGCAAAGTGCCAGGGAGACGGCGAGCACGGTTTTCGCGGCACGGAAGGTCTTCATCCTCATGGGTTCTCTCTCCGGTGGTGGTTGTGCCGGACAGCATAGCAAGGGCCATCCGCGAACACGGGCACACTCGCGACCATGCAATCCTCGATGCGATGGGACATCTTCTGCAAGGTCATCGACAACCACGGCGACCTCGGCGTGTGCTGGCGACTGGCGTGCCAGCTGGCCGGACTCGGCGAGCTGGTGCGGCTATGGGTCGACGACGCGACCGCGCTGCACTGGATGGCGCCATCAGGCGGTGACGGCGTGGAGGTGATCGACTGGCTCGATCCCGCAGCGCTTCGAGCGGCCGTTGCGCAACCAGCACCCGATGTGCTGATCGAAGCCTTCGGCTGCGAGCCGGCGCCGGAGCTGATCGCCCGCTTCGCCGAAGGACCGGGCCTGGCCTGGGTCAACCTCGAATACCTTTCGGCCGAACCCTATGTCGAGCGGCTGCACGGATTGCCCTCGCCGGTGTTCAAGGGCCCCGGCGCCGGACTGACGAAGCGCTTCTTCTATCCCGGCTTCACGCCCGCCACCGGAGGATTGCTGCGCGAACCCGGCCTGATGGAGCGCAGGGCCCGCTTCGAACGCGCGCCATGGCTGGCCGCCCTTCAGATCCCATGGCGGAGCGAAGAGCGCCTGGTTTCCCTCTTCTGCTACGAGCCCCCGGCGCTGGCTGACCTGCTGGCCCGGCTCGCCGAAGGCGGCCAACCCACCCGCCTGCTGGTGACGGCGGGGCGCGCCACGCAGGCGGTTCAGGCACTGCTCGGAAGCGCCCCCTCGCCTCAAGGGCACGGCGCGCTATCAATTTCATACCTGCCCTACCTCACGCAGCCAGACTTCGACCATCTTCTGTGGGCCTGCGACCTGAACTTCGTGCGTGGCGAGGATTCGCTGGTGCGCGCGCTCTGGGCGGGCGCACCGCTGGTCTGGCAGATCTACCCGCAGGACGACGACGCCCACCACGTCAAGCTCAACGCCTGGCTGGACTGGATCGGCGCCCCGCCTTCGCTGAGGCTTTTTCACCACGCCTGGAATGGCTTCGGCAACGGCGCCCTGCCTGTGCCGGAAATACAGGGGCAGTGGCAGGAAACCGCCCTGAACGCCCGTGCGCGGCTGCTCGCGCAGGACGACCTGGTCACGCAACTGCGGAATTTCGTCGCCCAAAAAAGCTAAAATAGTGGGCTTTGCGGATTTCGGCCCGGATCTCATCGATCCGAAATGCTCTCCGCTAAACCTGCCGCGGGACATGTACCGCGGGGCCAGACATCCCGGCGAACGTCGAAACAAGCATCGAGACGGCAGCCGAAGGCCCCGCGCACCGAGCGGCCAACATCCAGAGACCCTGTTATGAAAATCGCTCAAGAAATCCGCGCCGGCAACGTCATCATGCACGGCAAGGATCCGATGGTCGTCCTCAAGACCGAATACAGCCGCGGCGGCCGCAACTCCGCCACCGTGCGCATGAAGATGAAGAGCCTGATCGCCAACTTCAACACCGAAGTGGTCTTCAAGGCCGACGACAAGATCGACCAGATCGTGCTCGACAAGAAGGAGTGCACCTACTCCTACTTCGCCGATCCCATGTACGTCTGCATGGACGCCGAGTACAACCAGTACGAAGTCGAAGCCGAGAACATGGGCGACGCCCTGAACTACCTCGAAGACGGCATGGCCGTCGAAGTGGTGTTCTACGACGGCAAGGCCATCTCGGTCGAACTGCCGACCAGCGTGGAACGCGAAATCACCTGGACCGAACCCGCCGTCAAGGGCGACACCTCGGGCAAGGTCATGAAGCCCGCCAAGATCGCTACCGGCTTCGAAATCGGCGTGCCGCTGTTTGTGTCGCAAGGCGACAAGATCGAAATCGACACGCGCACCGGCGAATACCGCAAGCGCGTCTGAGCTCCGGTCTACCGGCTGACCACCACCAATGAAAAAGGCTCCGCAAGGAGCCTTTTTCATTTCCCGCACCTCATGGGCATGATGGTTGCAACGCTGCACAATCACCCGGGTCAATCTGTCCGGTTTCTTCATGAACAACACGCACAACCTTCACGACAAGCGCCTGGCCGACGCCTGGGCCACGCTCCAGTCCCACGCGGACCAGGGCCTTCCCCTCGACCCCGATCCTTCGCGCATCGCCTTCGCCGACCCCGAGTTCCTGCTGCGCCGCGAGACGCGCGGCATCCGCATGCAGCTCGAGCTGATGAAACCCGACATCGAGCAGCGCGCCCACGGCATCGAGAACACCGTGGTCGTGTTCGGGAGCGCGCGCTTCCGCAGCGAGGAAGACGCCGCGGCCATGATTGCGCAGGCCGAGCTCAGCGGCGACACCACGGCCGCAGAACGCTGGCGCCGGCTGGCGCGCAACTCGCACTACTACGAGAAGGCGCGCGCCTTCGGCAAGCTGGTTGCCGAGTACAGCAACGGCAAGGAGCCGCAGGACAAGCTCTTCATCTGCACCGGCGGCGGCCCCGGCATCATGCAGGCGGCCAATCGCGGCGCGCACGAGGGCGGCGGCCTCTCGGTCGGCCTGGCCATCGCGCTGCCGATGGAAGAGGAAGCCAACCCGTACGTCACGCCGGCGCTGAGCTTCAAGTTCCACTACTTCGCCATCCGCAAGATGCATTTCATGATGCGTGCGAAGGCGCTGGTAGCGTTCCCGGGCGGCTTCGGCACGCTCGACGAGCTGTTCGAGGTGATCACGCTCGTGCAGACGAAGAAGTCGAAGCCGGTGCCGATCGTGCTGTTCGGCTCGGACTACTGGAAGCGGCTGATCGACTTCGACTTCCTGGTCGAGGAAGGCGTGATCTCGCCGGGCGACGTGAAGCTCTTCGAATACGTCGACGCGCCGGAAGACGCGTGGAGCGCGATCAAGCGCTTCTACAAGCTCTGACCCGCTCCCGGTTCAATCGGTCTCGGCGCCGTCATCCTCGGCCGGATGCAGCGCCTGCTCGAGGAACCGCGTGAGCGCCTTCGCACGGCGCTTGCGCTCCGCCTCGCCGGTCTGCCCCATCGCCACCGCGTCGTCGGCCACACCGTGCAGCGCATTGAAGAGGATCACGGCCGTGAGAGTCGCGTCCTCCACGTCCCAGAAGCCGGCGCCGTCGCCCTGCTTCAGCAGCGCGACCAGCTGCGTGATCACCGCGTTGTCGTTGCGCATGCGGCGGTCTTCGGGGCGGTACTCGTGGAACACCACGTCGTGCAGGGCGACGTTGTCGAGGTAGGTTTCGAGCCCAGTCTCCACCCAGGCCTTCAGCCGCGCGTGGAAGTTGTCGGGCCGGTGCCGGTCCATGGCTTCCTGCAGCCGCGCGCAGAAAGTGTCGACGAAGCGCTGCTGCAATGCGCCGAGCAGCGCTTCCTTCGACGGAAAGTACAGGTAGAAGGTGCCCTTGGCCACCTGCGCACCGGCTGCGATCTCGTCGATGCTGGTGGTGGCGATGCCCTTCTCGATGAAAAGCCGTTCGGCGGCATCCATCAGCGCCGCGGCGCGCGTTTCGGGCGCCTTGGTGCGACGGCGCGGTGCCGACTCTCCCTCTGGAGATGCGGGAATGTTGACAGTGCCGTCGCTCTTCGCCATCGCCTGCCTCAGGAAGCTGCAACCGCCAGGCGGGCCGAGCGGATCGCCGTGCGCACGGCGGCGAGGTCGAGCCGCAGGCCGCGAGGCTCCATCACGCGCTCGCCGAGCCACGCCAGTGCATCGTCGGAATCGGCAAAGGTGCTGGCGGGCACGCCGAAGAGTTTCTCGACATTCATCTTGCGCATTTTCTCGTACTGGTTGGCGGGCACCACGCTCGCCATGCCCATCATATGGCGGCGGATGTCGGCGCCGCGCTCCTGAAGCCACTGCCTGGCACTCTGCGCGCTGCCCTCGGGGTGGACCAGCGCGTCGGCATCCGCGAAGACGCGCAGGGAGACGAAAGGCTCGCCGCGATCGAGCCAGCGGTTCCAGTCTTCGGTGAAGGCATGCATGCCCTCGAGTGTCTGGAGTCCGGCCGAAACGCTGATGACGAGGGGCCATTGACTGAGTTCGTGATGGATCATGGAACGCTCCTTGGAAAAAACCGAACGAAGGCGCGCGCGAAAGCGCACCACCGGAACACGGGCGGCGGGCATGGCGGAATGAAGCCTCAGGCCGCGCGGACAGGCACAGTGGCGGCGCGAGGCCGCACGCTCAGGAGCAGGCCCGCAGCCAGCAGGCCGGCGATGCCCGCGCAGGCCACGGCGGCATGGAAGCCGCCGGCCAGTGCATCGGCCACAAGGCCGTGCGAGGTGGACGCGTCGAGCGAGGCCAGCGCGCCCAGGTCATGGCGGCCGACCGCGGCCACCGCCGCCTGCCGGGCATCGTGCAAGCCGGCCTGCGCCAGCGCATCCGCCAGCAGCGAGGTGGCGCGCGTGCTCATCAACGTGCCGAGCAGCGCGATGCCGATCAGCATGCCGGCCTGGCGCAGCGCGTTCATCGTGGCCGAGGCCATGCCGGAACGCTGCGCGGGCACCAGCGCCATCACGGCAGTGCTCGTGGCCGGCACCGCGAGGCCGGTGCCCGCGCCGAGGAACACGAACAGCAACGCCAGCAAGGCATAAGGCGTATCGGCGGAGAACAGCGTCAGCAGCAGCATCGCGCCGCCGATGAGGCCGTAGCCGGCGATCATCAGCGCATGCACGTCGAAGCGCCGTGCCAGGCGGCCGAACTGCGAGGCCACCACGCCGGTCGCGACGAACTGCGGCACCAGCCGCCAGCCGGTGTCGCTGGGCGACCAGCCCTGCACCTGCTGCAGGAACAGCGAGAAGAAGAACAGGCTGGCGTACGCCGAGAACCCGAGCACGAACGACGCGAAGTTGGCGACCGAGAAACGCGCGTCGCGGAACAGCCCGAGCGGCAACAGCGGCCGCGCCACGCGCGCTTCCACCATCAGGAACAAGGCAAGGCCGACGGCCGCCGCGACCAGCGCGCTCGCGGCATGCACCGAGCCCCAGCCGTGCTCGCCCGCGGCGATCAACCCGTAGGTCAGCGCGCCCAGCCACAGCACGCTGAGCACCTGCCCGACCGGATCGAGCGCAGCATGCTCGGGGTGCGATGTCTCCCGGATGCCCCAGAGGCCCAGCCCCACCGTCAGCACGCCGACCGGAAGGTTGATGAGGAAGATGCTCTGCCAGCCCGCGTGATCCACCAGCAGCCCGCCAAGCAGCGGCCCGAGGATCAGCGACAGCGCCGTGAACGACGACCACCCGCCGATCACCCGCGCTCTTTCGGCCGGGTCCGGAAACGCATGTGCCAGCAGCGACAGCGCGCCCGGGATCATCAGCGCGCCGGCCACACCCTGCACCGCCCTGCCCGCCAACAGCGTCGGCAGGCTGCCGGCCATCGCGCACATCGCCGAGCCGAGAGTGAACACGGCCACGCCGGCCAGCCACGCGCGCTTGCGGCCATAGCGGTCACCCAGCGGCCCCGCCGACAGCATGAAGGCCGAGAGGCACAGCGCATAGATGTCGATCACCCACTGCAGGCCGGCGAGGTCGGTGGAAAGCGCGCGCTGCAGCGTGGGCAGCGCAACGTTGACGATGCTCACGTCGAGCGTGGCGATGAAGCTGCCGAGATACACGGCGGCAACCAGCGCGAGGCGGCGGCGCGGGTCGGATGCTGACTGGGCCTGAATGGGGGAGTCCATGGACGCCTTCAAGGTCATTGAGGAAGGCGTTGATACTGACTTTGAGTCAGTAAATTGTCAACCAGATGAGAATTACTCTTATCTGAAACGTGGATTTCACACTCCGGTCAAACCTTCAGCCCCCATGTCGCCCTCGCTCCGAGAGCCACGACGCCCCCGACCACCCAGAACACGCCACCGATCCCGATCAGCGCGCCGAGCGAGCCGAACAGCATCGGCATCGCCACGCTCGATGCATTGATGGTCATCAGCCGCAGCCCCAGCGCCTCGCCGTGGCGGGTGTGCGGCGTGATCTGGTGCAGCATGCTCATCACCATCGGCTGCACCGCGCCCAGCGCGAAGCCGAGCACCACGGAGCAGATGCCCATGGTCCAGGCCGAGTCCAGCAGCGGATAGACCGCGAACACCATCGCCGTGACCGCCGTCGACGTCAGGATCACGTTGCGCTCCGACGCCCGCGAGGCGATCACCGGCAGGATCACGCGGATCACCGCCGCCGCGATGGCGAAGGCACCGAGGATCGAGCCGATCACCGAGGCGCTGATGCCCCGGTCGTGTCCCAGGATCGGCAGCACGAAGGCGTGCACGTCCCAGCTCGACGACTGCAGCCAGTTCACGAACAGCAGCCGGCGGAACATCGGCTCGCGCAACAGGTCCCAGGCGCGCGTCGGCTTGGCGCCCGCCAGGGGCGGGGCCGGCGGCGGCTCGTGCGCACCGCGCGCGAGCATCCAGCAGAGGATGGGCAGCGCCGCCATCACCGCGAACGAGATGCGGAAGGCGAGCATGTCGGCGGGCGAACGACCCGCGTGGTCGATCAGCATCCCCGCCAGGAACGGCCCGACGAAGTTGGCCACGGCCGGCGCGATGGCCAGCCAGCTGAACACGCGCTTGAGCTGCGTCGCATTGGTGGCCGAGCGCCCCACGTGCCGCTGCAGAGCGATCACCGTCGCGCCGGTGGCGCCGCCGGTCAGCAGCGCCGCGAGGCACATCACCGGGAACACCGGAAAGATCACCACGAGCCCCGCGCCGACGACCGCCGCGATCACCGAAAGCCACAGGGGCCGCTTGAAGCCGTAGCGGTCGGCAAAGCGCCCCGCCGGCAACGCGAGGAAAACCTGGGTCAGCGCGAACAGCGAGATCAGCACACCGACCGCGGCAGCGCTGTAGCCCTGTTGAAGCGCCAGCAGCGGCGTGGCGAGCCGCATGCCGGCCATGGTCGCGTGCAGGCACACCTGGGCGCCGATGACACGCAGCAGTTCAGAACCTTTCACGGGGAGTTTTCGCCCTCTTCTTTCTCGTTGTTGTCGGCCTCGGGGCCGGATGTGGGTGGCAGCAACGCCTGGGCCTGCGCTTCGGGCAGCGCCTCGACCTTGCGCAGCGCCAGGCGCATCTGCCGGGCGCGCGTGTCGGCCTTGTCGATGGTGTCGGAGGCCTTGGCCACCTGCTCCTTGATGCGCGCGACCCACTCGCCATAGCGCTCGAACTCGGTCTTCACCGCGCCCAGCACCTTCCAGACCTCGGAAGCCTGCCGCTCCAGCGCCAGGGTGCGGAAGCCCATGTGCAGGCTGTTGAGCATCGCGAGCAAGGTGGTCGGGCCGGCCAGCGTCACGCGGTGCTGGCGCTGCAGCGCGTCCATCAGGCCGGGCCGGCGCAGCACCTCGGCGTAGAGGCTTTCCACGGGCAGGAACAGGATCGCGAAATCGGTCGTGTGCGGCGCCGCGAGGTAGTTGTCGGCGATCGACTTGGCCTCGGTGCGGATGCGCGCCTCGAGCGCCTTGGCCGCGAGGTCAGCGCCCGCGGCATCGGCGCGTTCGTGCGCGTCGATCAGCCGCTCGTAGTCGTCGCGCGGAAACTTGGCGTCGATGGGCAGCCACACCGGCGCGCCGTCGTCGCCGCGGCCGGGAAAGCGGATCGCGAAGTCGACGCGCTGCCCGCTGCGCGGCTTGGTCTCGATCTGCCGGGCGTACTGGTCGGGCGTGAGCACCTGCTCGAGCAACGCCTCGAGCTGCACTTCGCCGAACATGCCGCGCGTCTTCACGTTGGTCAGCACGCGCTGCAGGCTGCCGACGCCCACGGCCAGCGTCTGCATCTCGCCGAGGCTCTTGTGCACCTGCTCCAGCCGGTCGGCCACCTGCCTGAAGCTCTCGCCCAGGCGGGCTTCGAGCGTGTTCTGCAGCTTCTCGTCGACCGTCTTGCGCATCTCGTCGAGCTTGGCGGCGTTGGTCTGCTGCAGCTGCGCGAGCTGCGCCTCCATCGTCGCGCGCACTTCCGACAGGCGGCGCGCGTTCGACTCGCTCAGGCCCTGAAGTTGGTTGTTGAGCGTGTCGGCCAGCGTCTTCTGCAGCGAGGCAAGCTGCAGCGCGAAGGCGTCGAGCTGCGCGTTCTGCGTGCGCGTGGCCTCGGCGCCCTGCTGCACCAGCGCTTGCTGGAAGGTGGCGAACGCCTGCGTGGTCTCCTGCCGGGCGCCGCGCGAGCTTTCCGAGATCTCGCGGCGCAGCTCGCGCTCGGTGCGCTCGTTGGCCGCGCCCAGCGTGGCCAGCATGCGGGACATCTCGCTGAGATCAGGCGGAGGCTGCCGGCGGGCCAGCAGCCATATCACCAGCACGAGCTGGACGGCCGCGAGCACGGCCAGCCCGACAAGAATCAGCGAGGCGTCCAAGGTTGCGGTGCTGCCTCTCTGCCTACTTGCTGGCTGCCGGAACGGGCGTCACCGGCGTCAGCGGCCCCTTGCCGCCGAAGTACGCGATGAGGTTGTCGGCAGCGAGGTCGGCCATGGCACGGCGCGTGGGCACGGTGGCGCTGGCGATGTGCGGCGTCAGCACCACGTTGGGCACGGTGAGCAGGTCGGGATGCACTTTCGGCTCACCCTCGAACACGTCGAGGCCGGCGGCGGCAATGCGCTTCTCGCGCAGCGCCACGGCCAGGGCAGCGTCGTCGACGATGCCGCCGCGCGCGATGTTGATCAGCGTGGCGGTCGGCTTCATCAGTGCGATCTCGGCCGCGCCGATAGTGTGGTGCGAAGCAGGCGAGTAAGGCACCACCAGCACCACGTGGTCGGCCGTCTTGAGCAGCTCTTCCTTGCTCGCGTAGCTGGCCTTGCATTCGGCCTCGAGCGCGGCGTCGAGCCTGGAGCGGTTGTGATAGATCACCTTCATGCCGAAGCCGTGCGCGCCGCGCTTGGCAATGCCCTGCCCGATGCGGCCCATGCCGATGATGCCGAGCGTGGAGCCGTGGATGTCGGAGCCCGCGAACATGTCGAAGCTCCACTTCTGCCACTTGCCCGCGCGCAGGAAGTGTTCGCTCTCGGTGATGCGGCGCGCGGTGGCCATCAGCAGCGCGAAGCCGAAGTCGGCCGTGGTCTCGGTCAGCACGTCGGGCGCGTTGGTGCCGAGCACGCCGTGCGCGGCCATCGCGTCGACGTCGAAGTTGTTGTAGCCCACCGCCATGTTGGCGCAGATCTTCAGGTCGGGGCAAGCGTCGAGCACAGCGGCGTCGATGCGCTCGCTGCCGGTGGTGAAGGCCCCCTGCTTGCCCTGCAGCTTCGCGATCAGCTGCTCCTTGCTCCAGCTTTCGTCGGACTGGTTCGACTCGATCTCGAAATGCTGCGACAGACGCTCGATGGTTTCGGGAAAGATCGCGCGCGCGACCAGGATCTTGGGCTTGCTCATGATGTTGTCTCTCAGCGAAGAAAGGTCAGCGGAAGAAGATGAAGGTGCAGATGACGAACAGCGGAACCAGGATGGCCATCGACCACGCCATGTAGCCGAAGAAGCTCGGCATGCGCACGCCGCGGCTCTCGGCGATGGCCTTGACCATCAGGTTGGGCGCATTGCCGATGTAGGTGTTGGCGCCCATGAACACCGCGCCGGCCGAGATGGCGGCCAGGGTGCTGGCATAGGTGGTCATCAGTGCCGCCGGGTCGCCGCCCGCGGTGTTGAAGAACACCAGGTAGGTGGGCGCGTTGTCGAGGAAGGAGCTCAGCACGCCGGTGGCCCAGAAGTACATCGCCGGATCGGGCTGGCCGTCGGCGCGCGTCACGGCCGAGACGATGGCGCCGAACGGCCCCTGCGTGCCGGCCTTGAGCATCGCGATCACCGGGATGATGGTCAGGAAGATGCCCGCGAACAGCTTGGCCACCTCGGCCATCGGGCCCCATTCGAACTGGTTGTCGGCGTGCACCTTGGGCGCGGTGAGCTTGTACGAGACCACCGCGATGAGCGCCAGCCCCACGTCGCGCACCAGCCCCGGCAGGCCGACCTCGGTGCCGAACACGTCGAAGACCACGGGCGACTTCCAGAAGCCGCTCAGCAGCACCAGCGCGACCACGCCGCCCAAGAGCCAGAAATTGGCGGCGCCGTCGAAGCCGATGCCCGGCGTGTCGGGCGTGGGGTCGACCGGCAGCACGCCCTCCTTGCGGTAGTAATGGCGGTCGATGAAGTAGAACAGCACCAGCAACACCGCCAGGATGAACAGGGTGTCGGGCAGGATGTTCTGCAGGGTCCAGAAGAAGCTGACACCCTTCAGGAAGCCTAGGAACAGCGGCGGATCGCCCAGTGGCGTGAGCGAGCCGCCCGCGTTCGAGACGATGAAGATGAAGAACACGATCACGTGCACCTTGTGCACGCGGTTGTCGTTGGCGCGGATCAGCGGCCGTATCAGCAGCATCGACGCGCCCGTGGTGCCCATGAAGCTCGCAAGCACCGCGCCGATGGCAAGGATCGACGTGTTCAGCCCCGGCGCACCATGCAGGTTGCCCCGGATGTGGATGCCGCCCGCCACGGTGAAGAGCGCCGTCAGCAGGATGATGAACGGGATGTACTCGGCCACCAGTGCATGCACGAGCTGCACGCCGGCGAACTGCACGCCGAAGATCGCCGCAAAGGGCAGCAGGAACGCCAGCGCCCAGGCTGCGGAGATCTTGCCGTAGTGGTGATGCCAGAACCCGGGCGCGAGCAGCGGAAACAGCGCGATCGACAACAGGATTCCGGCAAAGGGCACGCCCCACAGCGGCGAGAGACTGCCGCCGTCGAACTCGGCCGCCGAAGCCAGCGCGGGGAGGAGGAGGAGCGGCAGCGCAGCCGCCTGAAGTAGGTTCTTTTTCTGCATGGGGCCGTACCGTACCAGACGGGTCAGTACAGCCTTCACGCCGGGGGTTGTTCGATCTCGAAGACCTGGCGCAGGTAGGCCAGGTACTTCTCGTCCTCGCACATGTTCTTGGAAGGCGTGTCCGACAGCTTGGCCACCGGCTGGCCGTTGCACTCGATCATCTTGATGACGATCTGCAGCGGCTCGTAGCCCAGGTCGTTGGTGAGGTTGGTGCCGATGCCGAAGGCCAGCTGGCAGCGGCCGCGGAACTGCTGGTAGAGCTCGATGGTGCGCGGCACCGTCAGGCCGTCGCTGAAGATCAGCGTCTTGGTGCGCGGGTCGACCCGGTTGGCGATGTAGTGCGCCAGCATGCGCTCGCCCCACTGGAACGGGTCGCCGCTGTCGTGGCGTGCGCCGTCGAAGAGCTTGCAGAAGTACAGGTCGAAGTCGCGCAGGAAGGCGCTCATGCCGTACACGTCAGACAGCGCGATGCCGAGGTCGCCGCGGTATTCGCGGGCCCAGCTCTCGAAGCCGAAGATCTGGCTGTCGCGCAGCCGCGGGCCGAGCGCCTGGCATGCCTGCAGGTACTCGTGGGCCATGGTGCCCAGCGGGATCATGCCGAGCTTCATGGCATACAGCACGTTGCTGGTGCCCGCGAGCTGCGGCAGCCGCGTGCCGGGCGGCGCCTGCACCGCAGGCGAAGTGACGGCGCCCAGGCGGGCGGCCAGGGTGCGCAGCACCTCCTCGTGCCAGTCCTTGGAGAAGCGGCGGCGCGTGCCGTAGTCGGCGATCTTCAGGTCGGAAAGGCCGGCATCCTGCAGCTGGGTGATCTTGGTCTCGAGGCGCCGGCGGCCTTCCTCGATATCGGGCTTCTTCTCCGTGTTGCGGAAGTAGACCTCGTTGACGATGGCCAGCACCGGGATCTCGAACAGGATAGTGTGCAGCCACGGCCCCTTGATGCGGATCTCGAGCTCGCCCGAGGGCTGGGGAATGATGTTGATGTACTTCTCGTTGAGCCTGAAGAGCCCGAGGAAGTCGACGAAGTCGCTCTTGATGAAGCGCATGGAGCGCAGGTAAGCCAGCTCGGCGTCCCGGAACTGCAGCGAGCACAGGCCGCGCACTTCCTCGCGGATCTGGCCGGCGAACTGGGCCAGGTCGACCCCGGGGTTGCGGCACTTGAAGCGGTACTCGACCCGGGCCCCCGGAAAGTGATGCAGGACCACCTGCATCATCGTGAACTTGTAGAGGTCGGTGTCGAGCAGGCTGTGAATGATCATGGTGCTGGGCGCGGTGTCTCAAACTTTCGGCGGCCGTTCGATTATCACGGCGCGCGTCGGCCTCTGCCTACGGGGGCCGGACAGCACGTCCTACCGGCAGGGCGAATCGCTGCGGAGACAGTGATTTCACGGCGGCGGACACAGCCCCGCCGGATCAACCGCCTCAAAGGAGATTCGCATGAACAAGGACACCATCGAAGGCAACTGGAAACAGCTCAAGGGCAAGGTCAAGGAGCAGTGGGGAAAGCTGACGGACGACGACTTCGACGTCATCGCCGGCAAGCGCGACCAGCTGCTCGGCCGCATCCAGGAGCGCCACGGCATCAGCCGCGACGAAGCCGAAAAGCAGGTCAAGGACTGGGAATCGCGCGACGGCCGCTCGCCGGACGCGCTCTGGTTCGAGCGCTACTGAGCCGGGCGCCCCCGGATTCCATCAACTCCCGGAAGGAAAAATCCCATGAAGAAACACCTCCTCGTGCTGGCCCTCGCCTCCACCTGCTTCGTGGCCACGCAGGCCAGCGCCATGACCAAGGACGAATACAAGGTCGCCAAGGAAAAGATCGAGGCCGACTACAAGGTCGCCAAGACCCAGTGCGACACGATGAAGGACAACGCCAAGGACGTCTGCCAGAAGGAAGCCAAGGGCAAGCAGGACGTTGCCAAGGCCGAACTGGAGCAGCAATACCAGCCCAGCGACAGCCACGCCCGCAACGTGGCCGAGGAAAAGGTGAAGGCCACCTACGAAGTCGCGAAGGAGAAATGCGACGACCAGAAGGGCGAGGCCAAGGCCGCCTGCGTGAAGCAGGCCAAGGCGGATGAAGCCCAGGGCAAGGCCGATATCAAGGCCATGAAGAAGACCATGTAAGGTCTTCCGCGCGGGAGGCCGGCCCGCTCAGGCCTTGAGCGAGTCGACCACCTGCTGCAGCGCCTCGGGCAGCGGCACCGGGCGCTGCGTGGCGCGGTCCACGTAGACGTGAATGAAGTGGCCCTGCGCCGCGGCGCTATCGGAGCCCTCGGCGAAAAGCGCGATCTCGTAGCGCACGCTCGAGCGACCTGCCTGGGCCACCCGGATGCCCGCCTCCACCGTCTGCGGGAACGCGATCGGCGCAAAGTAGTTGCACTGCGTCTCCACCACGAAGCCGATGGTCTGGCCCTGGTGGATGTCGAGTGCGCCGCGCTCGATCAGCAGTGCGTTCACCGCCGTGTCGAACCAGCTGTAATAGACGACGTTGTTGACGTGGCCGTACATGTCGTTGTCGGCCCAGCGCGTCGGGATGCTGCGGAATGCGCGGTAGCCGCTGCGCGCATGAGGGGTGGGCTTGGTGGTCGGGGCGCTCATCGCGCGGCATTTTGCCAGTGGCTTCCGCAGCGGAAAGCAACCTTGGAGACCGCCCCGGCAGCCGAATTTAGATGACGGCTTCTAAATTGCTGCAGGGCAGCAAAAACCCCTTGCCCGCAAGACTCAGCTGCCTATACTTGAGGCCATGCTGCACCGCAACATGAACAGCGAGACAGCGCAACGTGAACCGACCACTCAATCATCCCTTCTGGAGATCTCAAATGGCCCTGACCGCTGACCAAATCCTCGCCGCTCAAAAAGCAAACCTCGAAACCCTGTTCGGCCTGACCACCAAGGCTTTCGAAGGCGTCGAGAAGCTCGTCGAACTGAACGTGACCGCTTCGAAGGCCGCCCTGGCCGAAGCCCAGAACACCGCCCAGGCTGCCCTGAGCGTCAAGGACGCCCAAGAGCTGCTGACGCTGCAAGCCAGCCTGTTCCAGCCCCTGGCCGAAAAGACCGCCGCCTACAGCCGTCACCTGTACGACATCGCCCAAGGCACCGGCGCCGAGTTCACCAAGGCCTTCGAAGCCAAGGCCTCGGAAGCCCAGCAAGCCTTCGTCGGCCTGGTCGACAGCGCTTCCAAGAACGCTCCCGCCGGTTCGGAAACCGCCGTTGCCGTCCTGAAGAGCGCCGTGGCTGCCGCCAACAACGCTTTCGAATCGGTCCAGAAGGCCGTCAAGCAAGCTTCTGACGTCGCCGAAGCCAACTTCAACGCCGTGTCGACCCAAGCCGTCGCCGCCGCGAAGACCGCAACCGCTTCGCGCAAGCGCTAAGCAACCGACCACCACCAGTTGTCTCCTTGGGTCCTCACGGATCCAATTCAGGGCCTCATCCTCGGATGAGGCCTTTTTTTTCGTCCTTGGGGCGTCTTCGATAATGCCGGTCTCATCCAGGAGACTTCAATGCAGATCGATGGCAAGGTTTTTATCGTGACCGGTGGCGCTTCGGGCCTCGGCGAAGGCACGGCGCGCATGCTGGCCGCGAACGGCGGCAAGGTGGTCATTGCCGACATGCAGGCTGAAAAGGGCGAAGCCGTCGCCAGGGAAATCGGTGGCGTGTTCGTCAAGTGCGACGTGAGCCAGGAAGCCGACGGCCAGGCAGCCGTGGCTGCTGCGCTCAAGCTCGGCAAGCTGGTCGGCCTCGTCAACTGCGCCGGCATCGCGCCGGCCGAGAAGACGGTGGGCAAGAACGGCCCGCACGCGCTGGCCGTGTTCAGCAAGACCGTCACGGTCAACCTGATCGGCAGCTTCAACATGATCCGCCTGGCGGCCGACGCCATGGGCAAGAACGAGCCCGAAGCCACTGGCGAGCGCGGCGTGCTGATTTCCACAGCCTCCGTCGCCGCCTACGACGGCCAGATCGGGCAGGCCGCCTACAGCGCCTCGAAGGGCGGCGTGGTCGGCATGACGCTGCCCATCGCCCGCGACCTCGCGCGCAGCGGCATCCGCAACATGACCAGCGCCCCCGGCATCTTCGGCACGCCCATGCTGTTCGGCATGCCGCAGGAAGTGCAGGATGCGCTGGCCGCCAGCGTGCCCTTCCCCTCCCGGCTGGGCACGCCCGAGGACTACGCCAAGCTCGCCAAGCACATCATCGAGAACGACATGCTCAACGGCGAGGTGATTCGCCTGGACGGAGCGATCCGGCTGGCTCCCCGCTGACGTTTGCAGATTCCGGCAGCTTCGTGCTGCCGGTGCGGTCCAGTCGCTCGTACTGCGCGATCACCTGGGCCCCGAGCAGCACCAGCGTTGCCGCGATCTCCAGGCTCAGCAGCACCACGATGGCCGTGGTGAGCGAGCCGTAGACCACGTTCACCTGCGACAGCGTCGAGAAGTACCAGATCAGCACGCGCCGCGTGGCCTCCCACAGCAGCGCGGCGGTGATGCCGCCCAGCAGCGCATGCCGCAGCGACATGCGCCCGGCCGGCATCACGAGGTAGAGCGAGGTCAGCATGAAGATCTCGCCGCCCAACCCCAGCAGGTACAGCAGCAGCCCCGAAACGCCCGACAGCGACCAGCTGCGCCCCAGCAGGTCGACGCTTTCCCGCCCCACCAGCTGCAGCGCGCCCGACACCAGCGTGACCAGCAGCAGCCCCACGCACAGGCAGAGGATGTAGATATAGGGCATGGCCACCGACACCAGGAAGTGGCGCTTGTGGTCGGCCTTGCGGTGATGAAAGATCACCGCCATCGCACTCTCGAGCACGCTGAAAGCCAGCGAACTGAAGAAGATCATCGTCACCAGCAGCACCGGCCCCAGCACGTCGCGATGGTCGAGAAAGCTCGACAGCTCGGCCACGATGGCCTTCGACTGCCCCGGCAGCAGCCATTCGAGGTACCGACCGATGGTGCGCAGCAACTCGGCCTGCTCGATGACGTGCGACAGCGCGATCACGCTCACGATCAGCAGCGGCACGATCGACAGCAGCGCGTAGTACGCCACCGCGCCCGCGAGCAGCAGGCCCTGGTTGGCGCGGAATTCCTTGAGGGCACTCCAGACGAATCTGAGGGGGTGGCGCAGCAGCGGCGCGATGTGTTGCAGCGGTTCGGGCGTCGTCATGCGTGGATTCCGGTCGCTTTCAGTATGCCGCCCGACCGCCGGCCTTCGGCCGCTTGCGTATGATTTGCCGCTCTTCGCCTACATGACCATCCCCGCTTCTTTCATCCAGGAACTCATCGCGCGCGCCGATGTGGTCGAGATCGTCGGCCGCTATGTGCAGCTCAAGAAGGCCGGCGCCAATTTCATGGGGCTGTGCCCGTTCCACGGCGAGAAATCGCCCTCTTTCTCCGTCAGCCCGACCAAGCAGTTCTATCACTGCTTCGGCTGCGGAGTGCATGGCAACGCCATCGGCTTCCTGATGGAGCACGCGGGCATGGGCTTTGTCGAGGCGGTGCACGATCTTGCCGGCCAATACGGGCTGCAGGTGCCCGAGGACGACGCCTCCCCCGCTGAACGCGCCCGCGCCGCCGCCCAGCGCCAGAAACAATCAACGCTGACCGACGTGCTCGAAAAAGCCGGCGACGCCTACCGCAAGCACCTGCGGCAGGCACCCGGCGCCATCGAGTACCTGAAGGGCCGCGGCGTCTCCGGCGAAGTGGCCAAGCAGTTCGGCATCGGTTATGCGCCGGCCGGTTGGCGCGCGCTGGCCAGCGTGTTTCCCGACTACGATGATCCGCTGCTCGCGGAGAGCGGCCTCGTGATCGTCAACAACGAGGAAGGCAAGCTCAGCGACGAGGAAGCCAAGCGCTACGACCGCTTCCGCGACCGGGTGATGTTCCCGATCCGCAACGTGAAGGGCGAATGCATCGGCTTCGGCGGCCGCGTGCTGGGCGACGAGAAGCCCAAATACCTGAATTCGCCCGAAACGCCGGTGTTCAGCAAGGGCCGCGAACTCTACGGCCTCTATGAAGCCCGCGCCGCCTTCCGCGACCGCGGCTACGCGCTCGTCACCGAGGGCTACATGGACGTGGTGGCGCTGGCCCAGCTCGGCTTTCCGAACGCGGTGGCCACGCTGGGCACGGCCTGCACCACGGATCATGTGCAGAAGCTCTTCCGCTTCACCGAATCGGTGGTGTTCAGCTTCGACGGCGACGCCGCCGGCCGCCGCGCCGCGCGCAAGGCGCTCGACGGCGCGCTGCCCTACGCCACCGACGTGCGCAGCATCAAGTTTTTGTTCCTGCCGGCGGAGCACGACCCCGACAGCTTCATCCGCGAGCACGGCGCCGAGGCCTTCGCCCGCTTCGTGAACGAGGCCACGCCGCTGTCGCGCTTCATGATCGAGGCCGCCCGCGAAGGCTGCGACCTGAGCACCGCCGAGGGCCGTGCGCACATGACCAGCAACGTACGCCCACTCTGGAGCGCGATGCCCGATGGCGCGCTCAAGCGGCAGCTGTTGAGCGAGATCGCGACGCTGGTTCAGCTCGACGCGCCGGCGCTGTCGGAACTCTGGGCGTCAACGCCAGGTCCGCGCAAGGCAGGCGGCCCCCCCGCGCAGCAACGGCGCCACGACGAGCCTCCGAGCTACAGCGGCGGTGACGGCGACGACTACTACCCGGACATGCCACCGCCGCAGGACTACGAGCCCGCGCGCTACGAAAGCGATAGCAAGCCCAAATTCCAGCAGCGCAAGTTCGCGGGCAAGGGCGGCAAACGCTGGGGCGGCAAGTTCGAGGAACCCATCGAGCCCCTGCGCGGCCGGGGCGCACCACCCAGCCGCCCGGACGTGGCAGTGCGGCTGCTGCTGTCGAACATGGCGCAATGGGAGGCGTTGTCGCACGAACTCCACGTGATGCTCTGCGACCTGCCCGGCCAGCACGGTGCCCTCTTCACCTGGCTCGACAGCCAGTTGCACGAGCACGGCGTCCAGCCCTGGGCGGCTCTGCGCGAAGGCCTGCGCGGGCTCGAATTCGAGCCCCTGGCCGAGCGGCTGATGTCCGTCGCCGAAGCCGGCCCCGTCCCCGAGGGCGAGGAGGCGCAGCACCTGGCCGACGCGGCCCGGGAACTCTCCAGCGTGCTCGATTTCATGCTCGACGACCGCCTGAAGGCCGAGCAGACCGAAGCCATCGCCGCCGTGGGAAAAGACCCGAAAGCCCTGGAGCGCTACAAGGCACTGGAAGTCCGGCGGCTCGAATTGCGTGCCCGCCTGCGCGCCTCGGGTTCAGAAACTGCTTGAAATTTGCGCAACACGCTATAATGTAGGGCTTCGCAACTGGCGAAATTAGGCAAGAGCGACAGCAGCACCTCCGGGCCGACCCCTAGCGCAACGCACTCCAACGGTAAATTCCGGCGGAAAGGGTCAATAACCGCAAGGACTGCACACCAAATGTTCGCCCGACATCTTGCCTGTTGAGGAATTAATTCCTCTTTCCCAATTGTTTTCAGTCCATGCCTGTGCATGGGCTCGGTGGCGCCGTCCGCGTGACGGTGCGCCTGTGATACCGCTTGTCTTTTCTTGCCGTAACGAGGTCGTATGCCCAGTTCAAAGAAGCCTGCTCCTTCACTTGCCAAAAGCGTCGCCACCAAGCCCGCAACAGAAAAACCGTTGAAAGCCGGCGCGAAGCCGGCAACCAAGACGGCCGCCGCCGCATCCAAATCGGCAGCCGCAACGAAAGTGAAAACCGTGCCCACGAAATCGACCTCTCTCGACGATCCCAAGAAGACAGCCGCCCCTGCAGCCAAGAAAGTCGGCCGCCCGCCCAAGGCCGCCGGCGCCGCGACGCCCGCCACCGGCGCCAAGCGCGGCCGCAAGCCCAAGGCTGACAAGGAAGCGCCCGAGAGCGACGTCGACCTGTCGGACATCGAGGACGACCTGGCCGGCGACGAGCCCGCGGTTGCCGCGACCGAGGAAAAGGTCAAGCCGCTGCGCATGAAGATCAGCAAGGCGAAGGAACGCGCCTTGATGAAGGAATTCGGCCTCGACGAGACCGTGCTCTCCGAGGAAGACCTGGCCAAGCGCCGCTCGCGCCTGAAGACCCTGATCACGCTGGGCAAGACCCGCGGCTACCTCACGCACGGCGAAATCTCCGACCACCTTCCCGACAAGCTGGTCGACGCCGAGACCATGGAAGTCGTGGTCACCATGCTCAACGACATGGGCGTGGCGGTGTACGAGCAGACGCCTGACGCCGAAACCCTGCTGCTGAACAACACCGCGCCCACCGCCACCACGGTGGAAGAAGCCGAGGAAGAAGCCGAAGCGGCTCTCTCCACGGTGGACAGCGAATTCGGCCGCACCACCGACCCGGTCCGCATGTACATGCGCGAAATGGGTACGGTCGAGCTGCTGACGCGCGAAGGCGAAATCGAAATCGCCAAGCGCATCGAAGGCGGCCTGATGGCCATGATGGAGGCCATCTCGGCCTCCCCCGCCACCATCGCCGAGATCCTGCGCCTGGCCGCCGAGATCCGTGAAGGCAAGGTCGTCATCTCGACCATCGTCGACGGCTTCTCGAACCCCAACGAGGCCGACGACTACGTGGCCGAAGAAGACTTCGACGAATTCGACGAGGAAGACGACGACGACGGCAAGGGCGGCTCCAAGGCCCTGACCAAGAAGCTCGAAGAACTCAAGAACGAGGCGCTCTCGCGCTTCGACCGCATCGCCGACCTGTTCGAGAAGATCCACAAGATCTACGAGAAGGAAGGCTACGGCACGCCGGCGTACGCCAAGGCCCAGCAGGCCGTGTCCGACGAGCTGATGACCATCCGCTTCACCGCCCGCACCATCGAGAAGCTGTGCGACCTGGTGCGCACGCAGGTGGACGACGTCCGCAAGAAGGAACGTGAACTGCGCCGCATCATCGTGGACAAGTGCGGCGTCCCGCAGGACGAGTTCATCCGCGACTTCAGCGGCTACGACAAGAACGGCAACCGCATCGCCTCCAACCTGCTCAACCTGAAGTGGGTCGAGAAGCAGGCAGCCGCCGGCAAGCCCTGGAGCATGGTGCTGTCGCGCAACATCCCGCCGGTGCAGGAACTGCAGCAGAAGCTCGCCGACATCCAGTCGCGCGTGGTGGTGCCGCTGTCCGAGCTGAAGGACATCAACAAGCGCATGAACGAAGGCGAATCGTCTTCGCGCGATGCCAAGAAGGAAATGATCGAGGCCAACCTGCGCCTCGTGATCTCCATCGCCAAGAAGTACACCAACCGCGGCCTGCAGTTCCTCGACCTGATCCAGGAAGGCAACATCGGCCTGATGAAGGCGGTCGACAAGTTCGAATACCGTCGCGGCTACAAGTTTTCGACCTACGCGACGTGGTGGATCCGCCAGGCCATCACCCGCTCGATCGCCGACCAAGCGCGCACCATCCGTATCCCGGTGCACATGATCGAGACGATCAACAAGATGAACCGCATCTCGCGCCAGCACTTGCAGGAGTTCGGCTTCGAGCCCGACGCCGGCATCCTGGCCGCGAAGATGGAGATCCCGGAAGACAAGATCCGCAAGATCATGAAGATCGCGAAGGAGCCGATCTCGATGGAAACCCCCATCGGCGACGACGACGATTCGCACCTGGGCGACTTCATCGAGGACAGCAGCAACACGGCCCCCATCGAGGCCGCGATGCAGGCCGGCCTGCGCGACGTGGTCAAGGACATCCTCGACTCCCTCACGCCGCGCGAAGCCAAGGTGCTGCGCATGCGCTTCGGCATCGAGATGAGCACGGACCACACGCTGGAAGAAGTCGGCAAGCAGTTCGACGTGACCCGCGAGCGCATCCGCCAGATCGAGGCGAAGGCCCTGCGCAAGCTCAAGCATCCGTCGCGTTCGGACAAGCTGCGCAGCTTTATTGATACGCTCTAAGCCGGTCTCCCGGTATTTCCCTGACGAGGAGGCGCCCGCAAGGGCGCTTTCTTTTTGGTCCTTGCGACAGATCGCGACAGATAAGAAGAACGGAGCAAACCTCATCATGAATCCCGATGCAGACAAACTCTGGCAGGCCCCGCGCTGGGCGCTTGCCGTGCTGCTCGCGGTGCTCGGCATGCTCGGGCCCTTCTCCATCGACACCTACATCCCGGCCTTCTCGGGCATTGCGCAATCCATCGGTGCGACGCCGGCCGAGATGCAGCAGACGCTTTCGGCCTACCTGTTCGGCTTCGCGTTCATGAACCTGTTCCACGGCGCGCTGTCCGACAGCTTCGGCCGCCGCCCGGTGGTGCTGTGGGGGCTGGCGGTGTTCACGCTGGCCTCGCTGGGCTGCGCGCTCTCGCAGAACATCACGCAGCTGGTGCTGTTCCGCGGGCTGCAGGGCCTGTCGACCGGCGCCGGCATCGTGGTCTCCCGCGCTGTGATCCGCGACATGTTCCCGCCCGCCGAGGCACAGCGGGTGATGAGCCAGGTCACGATCTACTTCGGCGTGGCGCCGGCCATCGCGCCCATCGTGGGCGGCTTTCTCTTCGTGCATGCGGGCTGGCACGCTGTGTTCTGGTTCCTGGTGGCGGTGGGCGTGGTGCTGTTCACCGCCAACTACAAGCTGCTGCCCGAGACGCTGCACAAGGACCACCGCCAGCCCTTCCAGGTGCGGCACCTGATGCGCGGCTACTGGGACCTGTGCTCCGACCCGCGCTTCCTGCTGCTGGCCTTCGCGAGCGGCGTGCCCTTCAACGGCATGTTCCTCTATGTGCTGGCCGCGCCCGCCTTCCTGGGCGACCATCTCGCGCTGCAGCCGCAGCAGTTCTTCTGGTTCTTCCTTCTGACCATCGGCGGCATCATGCTCGGCGCGCGCGCCAGCGGCCGCATGGCCGGCAAGGTCGCGCCCAAGCGGCAGATCCGCGACGGCTTCGTCATCATGCTGGTCACCTCGGTGGTCAACGTGGTGGCCAACACCTTCTTCCATGCGCACGTGGCCTGGGCGCTGTGGCCGCTGGCGGTGTTCGCCTTCGGCTGGGCGCTGATGGTGCCGGTGGTCACGCTGCTGGTGCTCGACCTGCACCCAGAGCGCCGCGGCATGGCCTCGTCGCTGCAGGCAGTGATCGGCTCCACCGCCAACGGCATCGTGGCCGGCGCGGTGGCGCCGCTGGTGATGCACTCGACGCTTGCGCTGGCGCTGACCTCCATGGGCATGCTCGCCATCGGCCTGGTCGCCTGGGTGTGGCTGCACGACCGCTGGCCCGAGATCGGGCGCAAGGTGGCCCACGAAGGCTGAGACAACGGAGGCGCGATCCCGATGCGATTCGATGCCCTGTGGACCTACGCGCGCACCTGGCTGCCGGCACGCACCACCGTCGATGCGCGCGAGAGGCTGCGCGCCGTCATGGGCGCGGGCCTCGGCCTGCTGGTCACCGCGCTGCTGTCGCACTGGCTGGCCGGACCGCTGCACGCCTCGGTCTGGCTGGTCGCACCGCTGGGTGCGACCGCCGTGCTGGTGTTCGCGGTGCCGGCCAGCCCGCTCGCGCAGCCGTGGTCGGTGATCGGCGGCAACACGCTGTCGGCGCTGATCGGCATCGCCGCGGCCAACTGGATTCCCGATCCGGCACTGGCCGGCGCCATCGCCGTGGCAGCGGCCATCGGCCTCATGTTCAGCGCGCGCTGCCTGCACCCGCCCGGCGGCGCCGCGGCCCTGCTCGCGGTGCTGACGCACACCACGCATTTCTCGGCTGCGCTGTTCCCCTTCTTCACCAACTCGCTGCTGCTGGTGCTGGCCGGCGTGGCCTACAACACGCTCACCGGCCGGCGCTATCCGCATGTGCAGGTGGCGCAGCGCCCGCCAGCATCCGATGCGCGCTTCAGCCAGGCCGACATCGACGCGGTGCTGGCCCGCTACAACCAGGTGCTCGACATCAGCCGCGACGACCTCGAATCGCTGATCCGGCAGACCGAGCTGGAGTCGTACAAGCGGCGCCTGGGCACGCTGAGCTGTGCCGACATCATGTCGCGCGCGCCGATTTCGGTGGAATTCGGCACGCCGCTGCAGGAAGCCTGGGCGCTGATGCACGAGCACCGCATCAAGGCCCTGCCCATCACCGACCGCACGCGCCGCGTGGTGGGCATCGTCACGCAGGCCGACTTCTTCCGCCAGCTCGACCTGCAGCACCACGAGGGCATCGCGGGCAAGCTGCGCGACCTGATCCGCGCCACGCGCACGGTGATCTCGAACAAGCCCGAGGTGGTCGGCCAGATCATGACGCGCCAGGTGCGCGTGGCCAGCGCCGACCGGCCCGTGGTCGACCTGGTGCCGCTGTTCTCCGAGGGCGGACACCACCACATCCCGATCATCGACGGCGAGAAGCGCCTCGCGGGGATGATCACGCAGTCGGACTTCGTGCGCGCTCTCTACCGCGCGGTGGCGCCGGCGTAGACAACCACCGCGCCCTACTCCAGGACCACGTTCGCCTTCTTCACCAGCGCCGCATAGCGCGCGGCCTCGCTGCGGAAGAAGCTCGCCGCCTGCTCCGGCGTCGTGGGCTTGATGACGTTGCCCTGCTTGTCCATCGCCTCGCGCACCTCGGCGCTGGTGAACGCGGCGGCGACCGCGTCGTGTACGCGCTGGACATCGGCCGCCTGCATCTTCGCCGGCCCGATCACCGCGAACCAGCCTTCGACCGCGTAGTTCGGCAGCCCCTGCTCCGCGATGGTTGGAATGTCCGGCGCGGCTGGCGAGCGCGTGGCGCCGCACAGGCCGATGGCGCGCAGCGCACCGCTCTTGATGTGCTGCTGCACGGCCGGCAGCGCGATCACGCCCATCTCGACCTGCCCGCCGATCATGTCGGTCATCATGGGCCCGGTGCCCTTGTAGGGGATGTGCCGCGCCTTCACGCCGGCCTCGTCCATGAACATTTCGCCGGCCAGGTGAATGATGGTGCCGTTGCCCGACGAGGCGTAGTTGTAGCTCTCGGGCTTCGCGCGCAGCAGTGCGACCAGTTCCTTCACGTTCTTCGCGGGCAGCTTCGGGTTCACCACCAGCACCAGCGGCGTCGCGCCCACCACGCTGATCGGCGTGACGTCGTTGATCGCGTCGAAGGGCATCTTCCGGAACACCGCCGGGTTGATGACGTGGTTGTTCGACACCATGCCCAGCGTGAGCCCGTCGGGCGCGGCCTTGACGATGGCCGCGGCACCCGTGATGCCGCCCGCGCCCGGCAGGTTCTCGATCACCACCGGCTGGCCGAAGGCCTTGCCGAGCGCTGGCGCGGCCGCGCGCGCGATGGTGTCGACACCCGAGCCCGCGCTGATCGGCAGGATGAGGCGGATGGGTTTGTCGGAACCCTGCGCGAGCGCGGGGCATGCGGCCACGGCAGCGGCGCAGGCGCCGAGGCCGAGCAACGCGCGGCGGTTCATCGGGGGAATCAGTGTCCTGGTGGTCATCGGTCTTGTCTCTCTTTATGGTTTTGAAAAATCGCTTCGATCAGGCCACCGCCGACTCGGCGTGCAACGCGTCGACCTGTTCGCGCGCATAGCCCAGTTCGGCCAGCAGCTCGCGGGTGTGTTCGCCCAGCGTCGGCGGATGCAGTCGCACGCCCAGGCGTTCGCCGTCGAGCGTGATCGGGAACAGCGTCGTCTGCGCGGTCTCTCCAGCGCGCTCGCCATCGGGCAGGCGGATGTCCGCGAGCCCGCCCGTGGCCTTGAGATGCGGATCGGCGTACAGGTCCTCGGGCCGCGTGATCGGCGCGAACGGCAGTCCGCTGGCCTCGAAGATCGCCGACAGCTCCGCCGCCGAACGACCAGCCAGCCGTTCGCGCAAATCGGCCAGCAGCGTGGGCCGCAGGCGCACGCGGTCGTTGTTGGTGCGCAGCGCCGGGTCGGCCTTCAGGTCATCGAAGCCCAGTGCCTCGCAGAAGGTTTTCCACTGCGCGTCGCTCACCGCCGCCAGGAAGCTCTGCTCGCCATCCTTCACGGTGAACACGTCGTACAGCGCCCAGGCCGAGATGCGCTCGGGCATTGGCGCCGCCGCCTCGCCGGTGATCGCGTACTGCAGCATGTGCTGGCCGACCAGGAACACGTTGTTCTCGAACAGCGCCGACTTCACCTCCTGCCCCTTGCCGGTCTCGACACGCTGCATGAGCGCGGCGATCGCGCCGATGGCGCCGAACATGCCGCCCATGATGTCGTTCACGCTGGTGCCGGCGCGCAGCGGATCGCCGGGGCGGCCCGTCATGTAGGCCAGCCCGCCCATCATCTGCACCACCTCGTCGAGCGCGGTGCGGTGCTCGTAGGGGCCGGGCAGGAAGCCCGTGTGGTTCACGTAGACGAGGCGCGGGTTGAGCTTGCTCAATGCGGCATGGCCCAGGCCGTACTTGTCCATGGTGCCAGGCTTGAAGTTCTGCGCCACCACGTCGGCCGTGACGCACAGCCGCAGCGCGGCCTCCAGCCCCTGCGGATGCCGCAGGTCGAGCGCGATGCTCTTCTTGTTGCGGTTGAACATCGGGAAGAAGCCCGCGCCAGCGCCCAGCAGGTGCCGCGTGCGGTCGCCCTCGATGGGTTCGACCTTGATGACCTCCGCGCCCAGGTCCGCGAGCACCATGCCGCAGGTCGGGCCCATCACCATGTGCGTGAATTCGACAACGCGGATGCCGGTGAGCGGCAGGCGCTTTTCCTCGCTGCTTGCCGTGCTCATGCTGCGACGCCTTCCATGGCCGTGAATGTCTTCGGAAAGCCCGCGCGCCACACCGTGCCCTGCAGCGTCTCGCCTTCGAGCCAGCCCGCCACGCGACGACGCAGGTCGAGCAGCTTCGGCAGGTCGACACCGGTGGCGACGCCCATGCTCTCGAGCATGAAGACAAGGTCCTCGGTATCGACGTTGCCGCTGGCGCCGGGCGCATGCGGGCAGCCGCCGATGCCGGCCAGGCAGGCATCGAAGCGCGTGATGCCGACTTCGAGCGCGGCGTACGCATTCGCGAGTCCCATGCCGCGCGTGTCGTGGAAATGGCCGCACCAGAGCCGGTCGCCCGCGATGCGCAGGGCGCGCTCGAACAGGCTGCGCACCATCGCCGGATCGGCATAGCCGACGGTGTCGGCGAGGCTCACGCGGTCGGCGCCGGCATCGAGCAGCGCCTGCATCAGCCGCAGCACCTCTTCGGCATCGACGTGGCCCTGCAGCGTGCAACCGAAGGCCGTACCCACGCCACCGTCGATCAGCGTCTTCGAGCCCGCCGCGTCGCGCGCCGCGCGGATGCGGCCGACCTCGGCCACCACCTCGTCGGGTGTCTTGCGCAGGTTGGCGAGGCTGTGCGCGTGGCTGGCGGAAAGCGGCACGACCATCAGATCGGCCTCACCTGCGATGGCCCGCTCGGCCCCCTTGAGGTTGGGCACCAGCACCGAGGCGAAAAGACCCGGCAGCGTCTTCGCGTAGGCCAGCAACTCGGCCGTGTCGGCCAGCTGCGGCAGCAGGTGCGCCGGCACGAAGGAGCCGACCTCGATCTCGCGCTGCCCGGCGGCATGCGCATCGCGTATCCATTCGAGCTTGCGTTCGGTGGGCAGCACGCGGGCGATGCTCTGGAGGCCGTCGCGCAGGCCCACTTCGCGGACGACCGCGCGCGGCGGCAGGAAGGCGTGAATCAAGACTTTGTCTCCGTCGTGAGGGTGTTACGGAGCGGATGTTAGAAGTTCCGACTCGATCCAGAAGGTATATTTTGGAAGCCATCTGATTCCAGAACGGAACACCATGAGAGACCTCGACCTGACCACCCTGCGCCTCTTCGTCGCCGTCTGCGAGACGCGCAGCATCGCGCGCGCCGGCGAGCAGGCCAGCATCGTCGGATCGGCCATCAGCAAGCGGCTGGCCCAGCTGGAAGAAACCGTCGGCACGCCGCTGCTGCTGCGCAAGCGCCGGGGCGTGGTGCCCACCCCTGCCGGCGAAACCCTGCTGGAGCACGCCCGCGCGATGCTCGGCAGCGTGAACCGCATCGAGCGCGACATGGCGGCTTATGCCGGCGGCGTGCGCGGACATGTGCGCATCCTGGCTTCTGCCTCGGTCATGGCCGAGTCGCTGGCCGAGGACGTGGCCGACTTCCTGCAGGACCCGGCCCACCGCAACATCCGCGTCGACATGGAAGAGCGCGTGAGCCCGGAGATCGTGCGCGGCATCCGCGAGGGCAGCGCCTCCATCGGCCTGTGCTGGGATGCGGCCGACCTGGAGGGTCTGGAGCGGCGCGACTACCGCAGCGACCACCTCGCCATCGTGGCGCATCCGTCGCACCCGGTGGCGCAGTGCGAGAGCGTGCGCTTCGAGCAGGTGCTCGACCATGAATTCGTCGGCATGCCCGCGCTCAGTGCGGTGCAGTTGATGCTGGCGCGCGAGGCGGCGGTGGCCGGCAAGCCGCTGGTGTACAGGGTGCTGGTGTCCAACTTCGACGCGGCGCTGCGCGTGGTGCGCGCCGGGCTGGCGATCAGCGTGGTGCCGGCGGAAGTGGCGCGGCCCTTCGCCGACGCCTTCGGGCTGCGGCTGATGCCGCTCACCGATGTATGGGCGCGGCGGCGCTTTGCGATCTGCTTCCGTGGCGAGGCGGCGCTGTCGCCGTCTGCCCAGCTGCTGGTGGCGCACCTGGAACGGCGTGCTTCGGATTGAGGCTTTGGCTCGTCTATTCGACCGGAATCAGAAACTATTCGTTGTGAACGATCGGGTTTTTGTTTCGATTCACGCAACCTAATATTCGAAACATCCAGCGCTGTCACACCCTTACGTCACGCACAGAAAGACCACCGCCATGTTCCGCAGAGCCCTCCTTTCCGCCGCCGCCCTCACCGTCACCCTGAGCCTGGCGCCCCTCGCCGCGCAAGCCGCGCAGCCGCTCAAGCTCGACGTATACAACCCGGGCGCCAAGTCGATGTTCCCGGTCTCCTCGGAGATCGTCACCGGCCAGACCGACGCAGTGCTGATCGACGCGCAGTTCCAGCGCAACGACGCCGAAGCGCTGGTGCAGAAGATCAAGGCCACGGGCAAGAAGCTCACCACGGTCTACATCAGCCACAGCGACCCCGACTACTACTTCGGCCTCGACGTGATCCAGGCCGCCTTCCCCGAAGCGAAGATCGTCGCCACGCCGCAGACCGTGGCCGCCATCCAGGCCTCGAAGGACGGCAAGCTCGCGCACTGGGGCCCGATCCTGAAGGACAACGCGCCCAAGGCGCTGGTCGTGCCGCAGCCGCTGGCCGGCGACAGCATCGAACTCGAAGGCCGCAAGATCCAGGTCGTCGGACTCGACGGCCCCACGCCCGAACGCAGCTTCGCGTGGATTCCCTCGCTGAAGGCGGTGGTCGGCGGCATTCCCGTCTCGGCCAACATCCACGTGTGGGTGGCCGACACGCAGACGCCCGAATCGCGCCGCGACTGGATCAAGACGCTGGGCCGCATCGAGGCGCTGCATCCCAAGACGGTCGTGCCCGGCCACTACCTGCCGAACGCCAACGGCTCGGCGCCGTACACCGTCGCATCGGTGAAGTTCACGCGCGACTACCTGAAGGCCTTCGAAGTCGAAGCGACCAAGGCCAAGGACTCCGCCGCCCTCATCGCCGCGATGAAGAAGCGCTACCCCAAGCTGGAAGACGCCTCGTCGCTGGAACTCGGCGCGAAGGTCATCAAGGGAGAAATGAAATGGCCGCAATGAGTGGCAATGCCACCCTTCACTACATCTTCGATCCGCTGTGCGGCTGGTGCTACGCCGCCGCGCCGCTGGTCGACGCAGCGCGCGAAGTGCCGGGCCTGAAGGTCGAGTTCCACGGCGGCGGCATGATGACCGGCGCCAACCGCCGCTCGATCACGCCGCAATGGCGCGACTACGTGATGCCGCACGACCACCGCATCGCCGAGATGACGGGCCAGCCCTTCGGCGAACGCTATTTCGAAGGACTGCTGCGCGACACCGGCGCGGTGATGGATTCCGAACCGCCGACCACCGCCATCCTCGCGGCCGAGTCGCTGCGCCCGGGTGGCGGGCTGGACATGATCCATCGCCTGCAGCAGGCGCATTACGTCGAGGGCCGACGCATCGCCGACGTGGAGGTGCTGAAGGCGATCGCCGGCGAGCTCGGCTTCGATGCCGGAGCCTTCGCATCGGCCTTCGAGCGAGAGTCGGGGGAAGCGACCGCGCGCCACATCGCGCAGAGCCGCCAGTTCCTGCAACGCGCGGGTGGCCAGGGCTTTCCGACCTTCGTGCTGGCACAGCCCGAGGGCACCGCAAGCCGCATCGACATCGGCCCGTGGCTCGGCCGTGCGGACGAGTGGAAGGCTCAACTCGGCGCGTTCGTCGCACCGTCGCAGTCTTCTTCGGCAGAGCCGCCCGCATGCGGGCCGCACGGCTGCGCCATCTAGAACCTTCGCTCCGCTACCTGCTGCACTGGAAGCTCGCCGCCTGCGAGGCATCGCCGCTCACGTAGCGCGGCCACATCGGCCATTCGCACAGCGGACGCGCACGCGTCACCTTGAATGGCGGCTGCACCTCCTGCTCCACCAGTTGCAGGCCGCCCGGCGCCTTGCCGCGCTCGACCCAGTCGGCCAGCGCGCCGAGCATGTCGACATTGGCCGGCGCGCCGCTTCCCACGTGGTCGACGCCGGGAGCGGTGTACAGGCGCATGAAGCGGTCCACGTTGTCGCGGCCCAGGCGCGCGACCACCGACTCGTAGTAGCGGATGCCGGCGAAAGGGCTCTGCGCGTAGTCGGCCATGTGCTCCAGCATCAGCAGCTTGCCGCCGCGGGCGTTGAATGCGCTCAGGTCGGGGTTGGTCGAATCCATGAGCTGCGACACGGTGGCGATGCGCGCGGCGTAGTCTTCCGCACGGTAGTTGCGCACGTCGAGCGAGGGATTGCGCGCGTAGAAATACTGCAGCGCGCCGCTGCCGTAGAACCACGCGATGCCGTTGCTGGGCTGCGGCGGCACGGTCGGGGCGGCAGCGCCGGTCCACCATGCGTTCCAGCCGCCCATCGAGGCGAAGGCCGGCGTCGCCTCGCCGCCGATGCCCCAGCCGGGGTACTCGTTGATGCCGTTGGCCAGCGGTACCGGCGCACGCCACGGCGTGCGCAGCGTGCGCACTGCCTGCACCTGCGCGTCGTTGAGGCAGTTGTCGCCGCTCGTGCCCGCCGCGCAGCGCAGCGTGGCCGGGTCGAAGCGCTGCAGGCAGGACACCGGGTTCGACACGATGCGATCGGCCACGCCGTCCGCCGCGTCGCACGACGCGAGCACCGCGTCGTGCACCAGCTGCACCTGCGCCGGCCGCAGCCAGCCCTCGCCGAAGGTGGCGATGCCGTTGCGCGTGCCGGCGTGCTGCAGCCCCGTCCAGTTGATCACGGGCACGCGGCTGAAGATGCCGTCGAAGTCCTGCGGATAGCGCTGCGCCATCGTGAGCGCCTCGCGCCCGCCTTCGGAGCTGCCCATGAAGTACAGCTTCTGCGGCGCCTGCCCGTAGGCACGCTGCATCAGCGCCACGGCCACGTCGCGCACCTTCTTGTACGAGGCGTGGGCAAAGTTGACCAGCGCCTCGTCGTTGAGCGCGAAGGCCTGTGGCGGCTGGCCGGCCACGGTCTGGTGGCCGGAGTCGGTGCCGTAGGTCACGTAGCCCTGCGCCAGCGGCGTGGGCAGTTCGAAGCGCGCAGCCGGCACCAGAGAGAGGCCGGTGATCAACACGCCGTTGAAGCCGCCCCCGCCGTACTGCACGCTGCGCCCGTTCCATGCGAGCGGCAGGTTGACCTGGAACATGATGGGCGGAGCGCTGGCATCGACAGGTGCGATGCGCCCCAGCACCTTGCAGTACGAGGGCATCGCCGGCGTGATGCGTGAGGCGGGGCTGGGCCCGCGCTCGGCCACCGCGAGCGCGGAGGCCGGCACCAGCGTCGCGGAATCGATGGTCGCCGCGCCGCTGGGCAAGCCTATCGCCGAGGGGGCCACCGGCGCAACGAGGGCCGCGCAGGCCGCCGCCGGATTGCCGCCAAGCGAGAGGCTCTTCGGGCCGGTGGTGGTGCCGCAGGCCGCGAGCAACAACGCGACGGTCGCCAGCATGGCGCCCCCGCTGAACACTGTCTTCGGGGTCGCCATCTGTCTGTCTCCTTTATTTGTCTGTCGTGTCCGCTACCGCGCCACGCCCAGCAGCCGGTCGAGCACCTGCGGCTGGTTGCGCAGCGCCGCCGCGCTGTCGGTGTGGACGATGGTTCCGTGGTCGAGCACCACCGCCTCGTCGGAGATCGCGAGGATCGCCTGCGGGTGCTGCTCCACGATGATCGCGGCCAGCCCCTCGTCCTGCGTGATGCGGCGGATGGCGCGCAGCAGCTCTTCCACGATGATGGGCGCGAGGCCTTCGAGCGGCTCGTCGAGCAGCAGCAGCTTCGGGTTGAGCACCAGCGCGCGGCCCACGGCCAGCATCTGCTGCTCGCCGCCCGAAAGCTGCGTGCCGAGGTTGGTCTTGCGCTCGGCCAGGCGCGGGAACATCTCGTACACGCGCTGCGGATTCCACTTGCCGGGCCGCTCCACCGCCGTGAGGTTCTCGTGCACCGTGAGCGACTTGAAGATGTTGCGCTCCTGCGGCACCCAGCCGATGCCGGCCGCGGCACGCAGATGCGGCGCGAGCTTGTGCAGTGGCTGGCCACCCAGCGTGATGCTGCCGCCATGCTGGCGCGTGGCACCCGCGAGCGTGTTGATCAGCGTGGTCTTGCCCGTGCCATTGCGGCCCAGCAGCGCGAGCGTCTGCCCCTCGCCGAGCGAGAAGGCCACGTCGTGCAGCACCACGGCTTCGCCGTAGCCGGCGCTCAGGTTCTCGATGCGCAGAAGTTCAGACATGGGCGCTCTCCCCGTGGCCCAGATAGACCTCCTTCACCTTCGGATCGTTGGCGATGGTCTCCGGGTCGCCTTCGGTCAGCAGGGTGCCGTTGACCAGCACCGTCATGCGGTCGGCGAAGCTGAACACCAGGTCCATGTCGTGCTCGATCAGCAGCACCGACACGTCGGCCGGCAGCGCGGCCACGGTCTGCAGCAGCTCCTCGCGCTCGCCTGCGGGCACGCCCGCCACCGGCTCGTCGAGCAGCAGCACGCGCGGCTCGCAGGCCAGCGCGATGGCGATTTCAAGCAGGCGGCGCTTGCCGTAGGCCAGGTGCTTAACCTGCTGTTGCGCCACGTCACTGAGGTGGAACTGCTCCAGCAACTGCGCCGCACGCTCGGCGATGACCTTGCTCGAACCCAGCGGCTTCCACCACTGCGCGCCGATGCCCTGATGCTGCGACACCACGAGCGCCAGCGTTTCGAGCGGCGTCATCGAGTCGAACAGCTGGTTGATCTGGAAGGTGCGCACCAGCCCACGCGCCACGCGCTTGTGCGGCGCGAGCGAGGTGATGTCCTCGCCCAGCAGCGTGATGCGGCCTTCGGTCGGCGTGAGCACGCCCGTGAGCTGGTTGATGAGCGTGGTCTTGCCCGCGCCATTGGGGCCGATGAGCGCATGGCGTGCGCCACGCTTGAGCTCCATCGTCACGTTGTTGGTGGCCGTGATGCCGCCGAAGCGCATCACGAGGCCATGGGTGGAAAGCACGGTGTCGGTCATGCCGCACCGCCCTTCTTGCCCTTGCTCGTGCCGAACCACGTCCACGGCTTCAGCAGGCGGTCGCGCCCCACGAGCACCAGCAGCACGAGGATCAGGCCGATCCAGAACATCCAGTACTGAGGCGTCACGGCCGACAGCCAGGTCTGCAGCAGCTTGAACACGATGGCGCCCGCCACGCCGCCATAGAGCCAGCCCACGCCGCCGATGACCAGCATCAGCAACACGTCGGCCGAACGGTCGAAGGCAAGCACGTCGAGCGAGGCGAAGCCGGTGGTCTGCGCCAGCAGCGCGCCCGCCGCGCCGGCGATGCCGGCCGCCACGGTGTAGATCACCACGAGCCGCGACACCACCGGGATGCCGATCGCCATGGCGCGTAGCCGGTTGTCGCGGATGGCCTTCAGCGTGGCGCCGAAGGGCGAATGCACGAGGCGGCGCATCACGAGGAACAGCACCAGCATCACCGCCAGCGAATACCAGGCGGCTGTGCGGCCGTACAGGTCGAACTCGAACATGCCGAGCACCGGCCCCATCACCACGCCCTGCAGGCCGTCGGCACCGCCGGTGAGCCAGTCGAGCTTGTTGGCGAGTTCGAGCAGCAGCAGCGCGGTGCCCAGCGTGACCATCAGCCGCGTGAGGTCGCTGCCGCGCAGGATCGTCACGCTGGCCACGAGGCCCAGCAGGGCAGACAGCACGATCGCGACCAGCAGGCCGACGGTCGGGTCAGGCATCACGAGCTTGGCGAACAGCGCCGCCGCATACGCGCCGAAGCCGAAGAAGGCGGCATGGCCCAGCGACACGATGCCGGTGTAGCCCAGGATCAGGTCCAGCGACATCGCGAACAGCGCGACGATGGCGATCTCGTTGACCAGCAGCGAGTGCGAGGGCATCACGAGCGGCAGCGCGAAAGCCGCGGCCCAGACGACGAACTCGATCGGACGCCAGCGCGCCTTGCGCAGCAGAGCCGACTGGAAATCGGCAACGACGGGAGGCGTGCTCATTCAGCGGCCCCCTTTGCGCGTGAACAGGCCCTGGGGCCGCCACATCAGGATCAGGATCATCAGCAGGTAGACGGTGAACGCGCCCATCTTCGGAATGAAGTACTTGCCCGCCACGTCGGCGATGCCCAGCAGCAGCGCCGCCGCGAGCGGCCCGGTGATCGACGAGGTGCCGCCGACCGAGACCACGATCAGGAAATAGATCATGTACTTGAGCGGGAAGGTCGGGTCGAGCCCCAGGATCTCGGCGCCCAGCGCACCGCCCAGCCCCGCGAGCCCCGACCCCACCGCGAAGGTCAGCAGGAACACGATATTCACGTTGATGCCCAGCCCCGCCGCCACGCGCGGGTCGTCGACCGCGGCGCGCAGCCGGCTGCCGAAGCGCGTCTTGGAGAGGATGAGCTGCAGCACCACCGTGAGCACCGCGCACACGCCGATGATGAACAGCCGGTAGTGCCCCATGCCCAGCAGCAGCGCGCCGTCACCGATCTCGGTGCGCCCGCGCAGCCACTCGGGCAGCTGCACGTTCTGCTGCGACGAGCCCACGAAGTAGTCGACGGCCGCCACCGCCATGAAGGCCAGGCCGATGGAAAAGAGCACCTGGTCGAGGTGCGGCTTGCCGTACATCGGCCGGTAGAGCGTGCGCTCCAGCAGCGCGCCGGCCAGCGCGACGACGATGAACGCGAGCGGCAGGCAGGCCAGGAACGGCACGCCCAGCTTCTGCATCGCGAACACCGTGAGATAGCCGCCCGCCATGGCGAAGGCGCCGTGCGCGAGGTTGATGAAGTTCATCAGGCCCAACGTCACGGCAAGCCCGACGGCGAGCACGAAGAGCAGCATGCCGTAGGCGATGCCGTCGAAAAGGATGGTCAACATGTCAGCTACTCAAACACGGGCCGCGCCTTGCGGTCTCTTCGCGAAACACCGAGGAACCGGCTTTGCCGGGCCTCAGGTGTTGCCCCAGAAGGGGGTTGGCGAAGCGACACGAAGTGCGCGCAGCCTGGGGGCGAGCTATTTTTTTTATTTTGCTTTGCCCGGGTCCTTCACGCCCTTGATCACATCGAACTCGACGTTGTAGAGCTGCCCGTCCTTCTTCTCGACCTTGCGCAGGTACACGTCCTGCACGATGTCGCGCGTCTGCGCATCGATCAGCACCGGGCCGCGCGGGCTCTCGAAGACCTGGCCCTTCATGGCCGCCAGCAGCGCCTCGCCGCCGCCCTGGCCCTTGGTGGTCTTGAGCGCCTCGTAGATCACGCGCATGCCGTCATAGCCGCCCACGGCCATGAAGTTGGGGCGCATCTTGGGGTTGGCCTTCTCGAAGGCCTCGACGAACTTCTTGTTCATCGCCGAGGGGTGCGCCGCCGAGTAGTGGTGCGAGGTGACCACGCCCAGCGCGCCGTCGCCCATGTCGTTGAGCTGGTCGTCGTCGGTCACGTCGCCGGTGGCGATCATCTTGATGCCGGCCTTGTCCATGCCGCGCTCGAGGAACTGCTTCATCACCGCGGCGCCCGCGCCCGAGGGCACGAAGACGAACAGCGCGTCGGGCTTCACGTCGCGCACCTTCTGCAGGAAGGGAGCGAAGTCGGGGTTGCGCAGCGGCACGCGCAGCTTGTCGAGCACCTTGCCGCCGTTGAGCTGGAAGCGCTCGGTGAAGAACTTCTCGGCGTCGTTGCCCGGGCCGTAGTCGGCCACCAGCGTGACGACCGTCTTCACGCCGTTCTTCGGCGCCCAGTCGCCCATGGCGACCGACACCTGCGGCAGCGTGAAGCTCGAACGGATGATGTAGGGCGATGCCTCGGTGATGCTCGACGTGGCGGCAGCCATCACGACCTCGGGCGTCTTCGACTGGGTGGCGATGGGCGCCACCGCAAGGGCCAGCGGCGTCAGGCCGAAGCCGGCCAGCACGTTGACCTTGTCGTTCACCACCAGCTCCTGCGCGAGGCGCTTGGTCACGTCGGGCAGGCCGGTGTCGTCCTTGACGATCAGCTCCACCTTCTTGCCGGCCACGGTGTCGCCGTTCTGGGCCATGTACAGGCGCGCGGCGGCTTCGATCTGGCGGCCCGTGGAGGCCGACTGGCCCGTCATCGGAAGGATCAGGCCGATCTTGAACTTGTTGTCCTGGGCGCTGGCCAGCGACATCGAAAGCGCAAGTGCCGACAGCGCGGCGGTCTGGATGAGATGGCGTCTTTGCATGTTTTTCCTTTGAGGGGCGGAACGCGAACCGGGGCTATTTTGAACACTTTGCAACATCCGGCGGAGCAGGCAATCACCTAGCCAGCCACCGTCGTTGACCTTTGTTGCGCGATTGACAAATTAACTGCGCGATCATCGCGCAAGGCGACCTTCGGACCGCGCGGGTCAGCTGTCGGCGCGGTACGCGGAGTCGAGCGTGAGCGTACCCACGGCGCGTGACACGCAGGCGCAGATGCGCGTGGTCGACTTCTTCTCGTGCTCGCTCAAGAACACGTCGCGGTGGTCGATCTCGCCGTCGACGGAGATCACGTCCATGGCGCACAGGCCGCACTCGCCGCGCTTGCAGTCGGAAAGCGTCTGCACACCGGCCGCGTCGAGCGCCTCGAGCAGCGTGCAGTCGGCCGGCACGGTGATGGCCAGGTCATGGCGCGGAATGCGCACCTGGAAAGACTGCGTGGCCAGCCGGCCGCTGCTGCCGAAGGTCTCGAAGCGAAGGTCCGCGATGGCACGGCCCGCCGCGTGCCACGCGCGCTTGACGGCTTCGAGCATCGGCACCGGGCCGCAGGTATAGAGCTGGCCGCCAGGCGGGAGCGCGGCGATGGCGGCGGCGAAGTCGATGGGCGCCGCGCCTTCGTGCGCCTCGACGCCTTCACCCAGCGCTTCGCGCAGATGCGGGAGGTAGCCGAACTCGTCCGCGTTGCGCGCGCCGTAGAGCATCTTCACCGGCACGCCGGTGCGCTTCGCGTGCGCGCCCAGGCGCTGCGCCATCAGTACCAGCGGCGTGATGCCAATGCCGCCGGCCACCAGCAGGTAGCCCGGCGCGGAGAGGTCGAGCGGAAAGTGGTTCTGGGGGGCGCTCACCTGCAGGCGGTCGCCCAGGGCCAGCCGCCACATCGCGAGCGAGCCACCACGGCCGTCGTCGAGGCGCTTGACGGCGATGCGCCAGCACTGGCCGTCGCCCTCGCCGACCAGCGAATACGAGCGGGTCTGCACCCTGCCCTGCGCCGTCATCACCTGCACTTGCAGGTGGGCGCCGGGTTCATGGGCGGCGGCGAATCCGCCCTCGGGGCGCAGCTCGAATTCGCGCACGGTGGGCGTGACGTCGCGCAGTGCGACGACCTGCGCCTGCATCCATTGAAGATCGCTTTTCATCGGGAGAACAACACGAAGGAGAAATGAAGAAATCAGCCGCGCCGGCGGATCAGCTGCACACCGGGCAGCGGGCGCTGCTCGGCAGTGGGCGTGCCATGCAAAGCCTCGCGCAGGTTGCGCCGCGCGATGCGGCTGTGCTCGCGCATCAGCGCCTCGGCGCGCGAGCCCTCGCCGGACTCGATGGCGTCGAGCACCTGCACATGCTGGTCCTGCGCGACCACGAGCATGTCGCGCGCGGCTGGCGAATTGGCCTGCACCACGACGAAACCCGAAGGCGAGGCAAACGGCAGGTTGATCACGCGCTCCAGCTGCTGCGCGATGACGGGGCTGCCCGCCATCTCGCACAGCAGCGCATGGAAGCGCTCGTTGTGCGTCACGTAGCGCGAGAAGGCCGCGTCGTCGAGCGCGGGCTCGCGCAGCAGCTCGTCGATGCGCTGCAGGCAGGCGCGCGCCTCGCGCAGTACCACCGGGGCTGCGCCGCGCTCGGCGGCGAGCCGGGCCACCAGGCCTTCGAGCGTGCCGCGCAGCTCGATGGCATCGGCCACGTCGCGCTCGGAAAAGGTACGCACCGCGTAGCCGCCGTTGGGCAGCGCCTCGAGAAGGCCTTCCTGTTCGAGCCGCATCAGCGCGGTACGCACCGGCGTGCGCGACACACCGAGCTGCTCGGAGATCGCCACCTCGGCAATGCGCGCGCCGCCGGGCAGCTCGCCCGCGAGGATCATCTCGCGCAGCCGCAGCTGCGCCTTCACGGCCTGCGAACTGCCGCTGTCGCCGGGCTCGGCGGCGTTGGACACTGCCGCGACCTTCACGCGGCCTCCTTCTCGGCTGGCAGGATCGGGATCGCTGCGCGCGCGGGCTTCTCCTTCTCGACCATGCGATCGATCAGCTTGCGCGCCCACATGGAGCCGGCGTCGATGTTGAGGTTGTAGAACTGGTGGTCGGGGTGCTCGTCGATGGCCTTCTGCTGCGCCTCGAGCACGAGCTCGTCTTCGCGGAAGATGCCCGACACGCCCTCGCGCAGCTCGTGCGTGAGGCGCTGCTCGCCCAGGCAGTAGTTGCGCGCGAAGGCCCAGAAGTAGAGACAGGTCTTGTCGGTCTCGGGCGTGATGGTGTTGAGCACGTAGCCGTTCACGCCCTTGCTGCGGTCGCCGGGGTTGCCGTTGCCCGGCACCGCGCCGCTACCCGCCTCGGCCACGCCGACGTCGATGTTCACGGTGCACGGGCCTTCGAAGCGGATGATCTGCCAGCGGTCGACCTTGCCCGTGTAGCCGCGCGCATGGCGGATCTGGCTGCCCCAGAACGGCGGCGGATCGATGTTCTCCATCCAGCGCGTGACGGTGGCCGAGCGGTCGCCGTGCGTGGCGACGAAGGGTGCCTCGGCGACTTCGCGATTGCCGATGGAGGAGCCGTGCACGAAGGTCTCGTGCGTCAAGTCCATGAGGTTGTCGACCACGAGGCGGTAGTCGCAGTTGACGCGGATCATCTTGCCGTCGCCGGCCCAGGCGGGGTCGTCGTTCCAGTGCATGTCGGGGATGAGCGCCGGGTCGGCCTTGGCCGGGTCGCCGGGCCAGATCCACACGAAGCGGTGCTTTTCCACTGCCGGAAAGCTGCGCACGCAAGCCGAGGGGTTCAGCGTTTCCTGGCTGGGCATGTGCGTACAGCGGCCCTGGCTGTTGTAGACGAGACCGTGATAGCCGCAGACCAGTTCGTCGCCCTCCAGGCGGCCCAGCGACAGCGGCATCAGCCGGTGCCAGCAGGCGTCTTCGAGCACGGCAACCTGCCCGTCGGTGCGGCGGAACAGCACCACTTTCTGGTTGCAGATGGTGCGCGGCAACAGGGCGTGGCGCACTTCGACGTCGTAGGCGGCTGCGTACCAGGCGTTCAGGGGAAAGGCTGTCGTGGGCGTTTTCATGAATACTCAATGTATACAGAAATCCTGAGAATTCCACCATTTAGCAGCCATTCGAGGGTAAACACCGAGATATCTGTATACAGGCATCGGTGTTTTGAAGGCGATACGATGTTCCGCTCATTCCCCAAGATCACGACGGAGTCATCCATGTCACAGCACGCCGCCTTGCCCGCCCGCTACGACCACGTGGGCAGTTTCCTGCGCCCCAAATACCTGCTCGAAGCCCGCGAGCAGAAGGCCAAGGGCGAGATCACGCCCGAGCAGCTTCGCCTCGTCGAGGACAAGGCGATCACCGAGATCGTCCGGTTCCAGGAAGACATCGGCCTGAAGAGCATCACGGACGGCGAGTTCCGCCGCACCTACTTCCACATCGACTTCCTCGACCAGCTCGGCGGCGTGAAGACCGACATTCCTGTCACCATCCGCAAGCCCGACGGCACCGAGGAACTCGCTCCGCCAGCGATGCGCGTGCTGGACAAGGTGCGCCACGTCAAGGACATCCAGCTCGCCGACTTCCAGTACCTCAAGAGCCAGGTCTCGGCCGGCCGCACGCCGAAGGTGACGATCCCCTCGCCGACCATGCTGCACTTCCGCGGCGGCCGCGCCGGCATCAGCAAGGAGGCCTACCCCGAGCTCGACCCGACCTTCTACGACGACGTGGCCAAGGCCTACGGCGACGAGCTGCGCTCGCTGGCCGCCGCCGGCTGCACCTACGTGCAGATGGACGACACCAACCTCGCCTACCTGTGCGACGAGCACATGCGCGAAGCCGCCCGCAAGCGCGGCGACGATCCGAACGAGCTGCCGCACCGTTATGCAGCCTTCATCAACAAGGTGGTGGCGCAGAAGCCGCCGGGCATGCTGCTGGCCATGCACCTGTGCCGCGGCAACTTCAAGAGCACGCACGCAGCTGCCGGCAACTACGAGCCCGTTGCCGAGGCGCTGCTCAAGGAGATGGACCTCGACGCCTACTTCATGGAATACGACGACGCCCGCTCGGGCGACTTCAAGCCGCTGCGCTACCTGCCCAAGGGCAAGACCGTGGTGCTCGGCCTCGTGACCACCAAGTTCGGCGAGATGGAAGACAAGGACGAACTCAAGCGCCGCATCGAGGAAGCGAGCAAGTACGCCTCGCTCGACCAGCTCGCGCTGTCGCCGCAGTGCGGCTTCTCCAGCACCGTGCACGGCAACAACATCGCGGTGGAAGCGCAGCGCAACAAGCTGCGCCTGGTGGTCGAGACGGCGCAGGAGGTCTGGGGCTCGACCTGAAGCGCCATTTCTGGTGAAGTCGGGGACCATGACGACTCACATCTACTCCGGTCCCCTCAGCATGTTCGGCGCCAAGGTCGAGATCGCGGCACGCGAGAAAGGCGTGCCCTTCGAACTGGTCATGGTGCCTTTCATCGAAGGCGACGCCTACGAGCCCAAGCACCCCGAGGTGCTTCGGGTCAACCCGGTCAAGCAGCAGGTGCCCGTGCTGGTCGACGACGAGGTGTCGCTCTTCGACTCGACGCAGATCTTCGAGTACCTGGAAGACCGCTATCCCAGCCCCGCGCTGTGGCCCGCGGGCATTGCCGACCGGGCGCGCGCCCGGCAGCTGGAGCAGAAGTCCGACGAGGTCTTCTTCCCTAACGTCATCAAGCTCTTCGGCCTGCAGGAGGCCATGCAGAGCGCCCCCGCGATCGCAGCCTGCGCCGGTTGCGCGCGCTTCTACGACGACATGGAAGGCCTGCTCGCCACGCGCGAGTACATCGCCGGCCCCTACTCCTTCGCCGACATCGCCTTCTACATGGCCTGCGTGTTCGCCGACCGCAAGGGTGCCGGCATGACCGATGCCACCCCGCGCCTGCTGGCCTGGCGCACGCGCGTGGGCGACCGGCCCGCGGTGCGCGCGGTGGTCGATCCGATGATGCGGTTCCTGGCCTCGCAAGGGCGCGGCGTACCGGCCTTCCTGCAACGCTGAAGGGACACTGAAGGCACGGCGCGCAACGCTGAGGCATCATCGGTCCATGCCGACCCAAGAGTTCGACTGGCTGCCCTCGCCCTCGCAGCACTTTCTCGTCGTCACTTTCGCGCTGCTGGTCTACGTGCTGACCACGCGCGCGCGCCGCGAGCAGCGCGCCCCCACCACCGCCATCGCCTGGGTCATGGGGCTGGTGCTGATGCCCTACTTCATCCTGCCGATGTACCTGCTGTTCGGCCAGCGCAAGCTGCGCCCGGCGGGGTCGCCCCGGCCACCGCGCTCGGTGCCGCCGGGCCACTGGGCCGCCGACCTGATCGAGAGCTTCGGCCTCGCGCCGCCGGGGCGCTGCGCGATCCGCATGCATGCCGACGGCGAGGCCGCGCGCGAGGCGCTGTGGGAGGTGATCGACGGCGCGCGCGAGCGCATCGACGTGTGCACCTTCATCATCGGCGACGATGCGCTCGGGCATGCGGTGCTCGACCGGCTGGCCCAGCGCGCGCGCGAGGGCATCAAGGTGCGGGTGCTGCTCGACGGCTTCGGCGCCCTCTCCTTGCCGCGCCATCACTTCGACCGGCTGCGTGCGGCGGGCGGCGAGGTGGCGGTGTTCCGCCCCTTCTTCAGCCTGCGCCGCATCGGCCCGCGCAACCTGCGCAACCACCGCAAGTTCACCATCGCCGACGACCGCTGGCTGTGGTCGGGCGGGCGCAACCTCGCGGGCGAATACTTCACCGGCAACGACAAGCATCCCGAGGCATGGCGCGATCTCTCGTTCGACCTGCGCGGCAGCGTGGCGGCCGCGGCGGCGCGGCAGTTCGATCACGACTGGACCTCGGTGCGCAGCCGCAAGGCCCGCGCGATCACTGCCGACGACGTACCCGCGGGCCCCGGCACGGCCATGGCCCAGTTCCTGCCGAGCGGCCCCGACCAGACCGAAGACACGGCGCACGCGCTGCTGATCGACGCCTGCTTCCGCGCGGAACATCGCATCCTGGCGATAACGCCCTACTTCGTGCCCGGCGACGGCCTGCGCGACGCCCTGCGGCTGGCCGCGCGGCGCGGCGTGCAGGTGACCATCGCGATGCCCGCGCAATCCAACCACCGCCTTGCAGACTTCGTACGCGCGCGCGCCATGCGCGACCTGGCACGCGCAGGCGTGAGCTTTCGCATGCTGCCCTTCATGGCGCATGCCAAGGCCGTGGTGGTGGACGACGAGCTCGCCATGTGCGGCTCGATCAACCTCGACCTGCGCAGCCTGCTACTGAACCACGAGGCGGCCGTGGTGTTCTACGGCCAGGGCGACATCGAATGGCTGGCCGAGTGGATCGAGACCACGGCCTCGGCCGGCGAGCCCTACCGCGCGCGCAGGCCAGGGTTGATGCGCGACGTGGCCGAGGGGCTGCTGCTCACCGTCGCTTTCCAGCTTTAGGCACAGCAGGCGGCTCGGCGGCCTTCGCCACCGCGTCGAGCCCCGCGAGCACGTAGCGCACGACTTCGTCTGCGAGCGCCTTCGTGTCCTTCAGCGCCGGCAGCACCTTGCTGCTCAGGTCCTTGGGCGCCACCGTCATCACGAGGCACGGCAGCACCGTGAGCAGCAGGCTGCGCTGCACCGACGGATGGTCGTCGGGCAGGCCCATGATCTCGCCGACGATGCCGCGCAGCAGCTTTGCCTTGGGCAACACCGCGCGCTGGATCAGCGCCGGCATGGCGGGCGACGGCGACAGCGCCTCGCGCAGCACCACGCGAAAGCCCCAGGGCGCCTTCGGCTGGGCGCTCATCTCGACCATGTGCGTGAGAAAGGCGCGCAGCTTCTGGCGCGGATCGGTCGACTCCAGCGACAGCGCCATCAGCTCGTCGAGGCTCACCAGCTGCTTGTGCGCCTCGACCAGCACCGCCTCGTAGAGCCCGTCGCGGCCGCCGAAGTGGTAGTTGATGGCGGCCATGTTGGTGCCCGCGCGGGTGCAGATTTCCTTGCTGGTGCTTTCCGCGAAGCCCTGCTCCGCGAACAGCCGCCCGGCCGTCTCGAGGATGTGCAGGCGCGTGGTGTTGCCGTCGGTGCGCGGAGTGCGGGTTGCCATGCCCCGAGGCTAACCCAAACAAAAAAATACTTCAAATTCAAATTTCAATTTGATAACATCACCACGACTTCCGAGCCGCAGCCCCGTCAGGACACACGCCATGAACAGGAAACCTCTCATTGCCATCGCCGTGGTGGCCGTCGTCGCGGCAGCCGGCGGCTGGTGGTACGCGAACCGCTCCGCCACGCCCTCCGACCAGCTCGTGCTGTACGGCAACGTCGACCTGCGCCAGGTCTCGCTGGCCTTCAACGCCAACGACCGCAGCGCCGAGCTGACGGTGCGCGAAGGCGATCGCGTGCGTGCCGGGCAAGTACTGGGCCGGCTCGACACCCGCTCGCTGGTGCTGCGCGTGGCGCAGTCGCAGGCGCGCATCGGCGTGCAGGAACAGGCCCTGCTGCGCCTGAAGACCGGCAGCCGCCCCGAGGAAGTGGCACAGGCCAACGCCCAGGTGGCCGCCGCGCAGGCCGATGCCGAGCTGGCACAGCAGCAGCTCGCGCGCCTGCAGGCCATCGGCACAACCACGGCCGGCCGCGCCGTGAGCCAGCAGGACCTCGACAGCGCGCAGGCAAGGCGCAAGGTAGCGCTGGCGCAACTCGACAACGCGCGCAAGGCGCAGCAGCTCGTAGTGACCGGCCCGCGCAAGGAAGACATCGGGCAGGCGCAGGCCCAGCTCGAATCGGCCCGCGCCGAGCTCGCGCTCATGAACCACCAGCTCACCGAGGCCGAGCTCAAGGCGCCGATCAACGCGGTCGTGCGCGCGCGCCTGCTCGAGCCCGGCGACATGGCCTCGCCGCAACGCCCGGCCTTCACGCTCGCCATCACCGATCCCAAGTGGGTGCGTGCCTATGTGGCCGAGCCCGACCTCGGCCGCGTGCGCGCCGGGCAGGAAGCCCGCGTGAGCACCGACAGCCAGCCCGGCGAAGCCATCGCGGGCAAGGTCGGCTACATCTCGTCGGTGGCCGAGTTCACGCCCAAGACCGTGCAGACCGAGGAGCTGCGCAGCAGCCTGGTCTACGAAGTCCGTGTGATGGTCGACGACCCGCAGGACCGGCTGCGCCTCGGCATGCCGGCCACCGTGCGGCTGCAGCTGACGCCGCCACCCTCCTCTTCCTCTACCGGCAAGCCCTGATGACCGCCACCGGGCCGGCCGTGGCCGGACGCTCGCTGCACAAGCGCTTCGTGCCGAAGCCGCCGGCCGCGACCGTGCATGCGCTCGACGACGTATCGCTCGAAATCCCTGCCGGCACGCTCACCGCGCTGGTCGGCCCCGACGGTGCCGGCAAGACCACGCTGCTGCGCCTCATGGCCGGCCTGATGCGCGCCGACGAAGGCGAGCTGCGCGTGCTCGGCATCGACGTATCGGCCGACCCGCAGGCGGTGCAGGACCGCATCAGCTACATGCCCCAGCGCTTCGGCCTCTACGACGACCTGAGCGTGCAGGAGAACCTCGACCTGTATGCCGACCTGCACGGCGTGCCGCGCGACAAGCGGCGCGAGCGCTACGCACGGCTGATGGAGATGACCGACCTCGGCCGCTTCACCGATCGCCCGGCCGGCAAGCTCTCGGGCGGCATGAAGCAGAAGCTCGGGCTGGCCTGCACGCTGGTGCGATCGCCCGACCTGCTGCTGCTCGACGAGCCGACCGTCGGCGTCGACCCGCTCTCGCGCCGCGAGCTGTGGGAGATCGTGCAGCAGCTGGTGGACGAGGAGCAGCTCTCCGTGATCGTCAGCACCGCCTACCTCGACGAGGCAGAGCGCTGCAGCCATGTGTTCGTGCTGCATGGCGGCAAGCTGCTGGCGCAGGGTGCGCCCGGCGAGCTGCGCGACCGTGCGGACGGCCTGTGCTTCATCGCGACGCCGCCCGGCAACGAACCGCCACGGCTGCTGCAGGCCCGCCTGCTCGATGCGTGGCAGGACATCGTCGATGCGGTGCCGCAAGGCGGCGAGGTGCGGTTCATCCGCCGCGACGCATCGGACGCTGTGCGGCTCGACGCGTTGCTGGAAGGCGCGCGCACCGAGCCGGTCGCACCGCGCCTCGAAGACGGCTTCATGACGCTGCTGCGCGCGCAGCCATCGAACGACGGCAACGCCAGCCCGGCCGCCGCCATCGCGCCCCAGCAGAGCCCGGGCCAATCCGGAGAAGTAGTCATCGAAGTGAAGAACCTCGTTCGCCGCTTCGGCGATTTCGTCGCCGTGGCCAGCACCAGCTTCTCGGTACGGCGCGGAGAGATCTTCGGCCTGCTGGGCCCCAACGGCGCGGGCAAGACCACCACCTTCCGCATGCTGTGCGGCCTGCTGCCCGCCAGCGGTGGGCAACTGCGCGTAGCGGGCGTCGACCTTCGGCATGCCCGCGCGCAGGCGCGGCAGCGCATCGGCTACGTCTCGCAGAAGTTCGCGCTCTACGGCAACCTCACGGTGCGCGAGAACCTCTCGTTCTTCGGCGGCGCCTACGGCCTGCGCGGCGCGAAGCTGCGCGAGCGCATGGACACGGTGCTGCGCCAGTTCGACCTCGCCCACTCGCTCGACTCACCCAGCGGCCAGCTGCCCGGTGGCTACAAGCAGCGCCTGGCCATGGCCACGGGCCTGCTGCATGAGCCCGAGATCCTTTTCCTCGACGAGCCCACCAGCGGCGCCGACCCGCTCGCGCGCCGCGAGTTCTGGCGGCGCATCACGGCGCTGGCCGAAGGCGGCACCACCGTCGTCATCACCACGCACTTCATGGAAGAGGCCGAGTACTGCGACCGCATCGTGATCCAGGACGCAGGCAAGGTGCTGGCCATCGGCACGCCGCAGGAAGTGCGCGCACAGGCGCTCGGCGACGACAGGGAAAAGCGCATCGACATGGAGCAGGCCTTCATCGGCATCGTCGAGAAAGCACGGCAGGCAGACACGAAGCAGGTGGCGGCATGAACGGCTTCTGGTCCCGCCTGATCTCCCTCACGCGCAAGGAATTCCGCCAGCTCCTGCGCGACCGCAGCAACCTGGCCATCGGCATCCTGCTGCCGATGGTGCTGATCCTGATCTTCGGCTACGGCATGTCGCTCGACGTGAAGAACGCGCCCGTGGCGGTGGTGATGGAAGACGCCTCGCCCACTGCGCATGAGGCCGTCGCCGGGCTCGAGCTCTCGCCCACCATCGCGCCGGTGCTGCTGGGCTCGATGCACGACGCCGAGGAGCTGATGCGCGAGCGCAAGGTCGACGGCATCGTTCGCGTGCCTTCCGATTTCTCGCGCTCGCTCGCCGCGGGCAACGCACGCGTGCAGCTCATCGTGCATGGCTCGGACGCGGGGCGCGCGAGCATCATCCAGGCCTACGTGACGGGTGCGCTCATGCAATCGTCGGTGCGACGGCTCGACCGGGGCGGCAACAGCACCGGCGCCGATGCACCGCCCACCGGCGGCGTCACGGTCGAGCAGCGCATGTGGTTCAACGCCGCGAACACCAGCACCTGGTACCTGGTGCCGGGGCTCATCGTGCTCATCATGACGCTGGTGGGCGCCTTCCTCACCGCGCTGGTGATGGCGCGCGAATGGGAACGCGGCACGCTCGAGGCTCTCTTCGTCACGCCGGTGCGGCCGGTGGAGATCCTGCTGGCGAAGATCATTCCGTACTTCGCGGTCGGCATGCTGGGCCTTGCGCTGTGCCTGCTCTCGGCGCGCTACCTGTTCGCGGTGCCGATGTACGGCTCGCTCGTCGTGGTGGTGTTCGCCTCGATGCTCTACCTGATCGTGGCCGTGAGCCTGGGCCTCGTGATCTCGTCGGTCACGCGCAACCAGTTCCTTGCGAGCCAGGTGGCGCTGATCGCGACCTTCATGCCCTCGATGATGCTGTCGGGCTTTCTCTTCGACCTGCGCAACGTGCCCACCGCCGTGTGGGTGATCGGCCACCTGCTGCCGGCGACCTATTTCATGGACCTCATCAAGACACTGTTCCTCGCGGGCGACGTCTGGCCGCTGGTGTGGCGCAACTGCGCGATCCTGCTCGCGTACGCCGTGGGCCTGCTGCTGGTGGCCCGCGCGGTGACGCGAAAGAGCCTCGACTGAAAGCACGGCCATGAACGCCCTCATCGACTTCTTCCTTCGCGTGGCCAACCTCTGCCGCAAGGAGCTGCTGACCATCCTCAAGGACCCGGCCACGCGCGCCATCCTGGTCGCGCCGGCCATCATGCAGAGCCTGGTCTTCGGCTACGGCGCGACCTACGACCTCATCAACGTGCCCTATGCGCTGCTCGACCAGAGCCGCAACGGCGCGTCGACGGAGCTGATCGCGCACCTGGACAGCACGGGCGTGTTCCACCGCGTGGCCACGCTGCGCTCGCAGGCCGACATCCGCGAGGTGATCGACACCGAGAAGGCACTGCTCGTCATACAGATTCCCTCGAACTTCGAGCAGCAGCTCAGCGCGGGGCAGACGGCGGCCATCCAGCTGATCCTGGATGCGCGCAACTCCAACACCGCGGGCTCGGCGGCGGGCTACGTGAGCGCGGTGGTCGAGCGCTACAACGCCGAGCTGCGCACGCGCGCGGGCGCGCCGCCGCCTTCGCTGACCGTCGAATCGCGCGCGTGGTTCAACCCGAATCTCGAGACGCGCTGGAACCTGCTGCCCGGCATGATCGCCGCGCTCAGCATGCTGCAGACGCTGCTGCTCACGGCGCTTTCGGTGGCACGCGAACGCGAGCAAGGCACCTTCGACCAGCTGCTGGTGACGCCGATGTCGCCGCTCGAGATCATGATCGGCAAGGCGCTGCCGCCGGTGCTGGTGGGGCTGGTGCAGTCCTCGCTGATCCTTCTGGTGGCGCTCTTCTGGTTCGGCATTCCGATGGCGGGATCGCTCGCCACGCTCTACACCGGGCTCTTGTTCTTCACGGTCGCGAGCGTGGGTATCGGCCTGTCGATCTCCGCCGTGTCCGCCAACATGCAGCAGGCGATGCTCTACGCCTTCGTGCTGCTGATGCCGCTGATGCTGCTGTCGGGCCTGACCACGCCGGTGCGCAACATGCCGCACGCGCTGCAGGTGGCGACGCTGGCGAACCCGCTGCGCTTCGCCATCGACCTGGTGCAGCGCGTGTATCTCGAAGGCGTCGGGCTGGCCACGGTCTGGCACAACCTGATTCCGCTGGCCGTCATCGCCGCCATCACGCTGCCGCTGGCGGCTTGGCTGTTCCGCAATCGCCTTGTCTGAAAACGGGAGCACGTCATGTCCCATCCTCTTTCTTCTTCTCTTGCCTGCGCCACTGCGTCGCTCTCGCTCGCCTTCGTTCTTGCCGGCTGCGCCGTGGGGCCCGATCACAAGTCGCCTGAAGCTGGCGCCCCCGCCGACTGGTCGGCATGGCATGGCGGCTCGCCTGCGCTGCTCGGCGCGGAGCGACAGGGCTCGCCCGCCAGCGGCATCGCGTCGGGCGACTGGAAAGCCTTCGGCGACCCGGTGCTGGACCGTCTCGAAGCCATGGTGCTCGCCGGCAACCCCGACCTGCAGACTGCTGCCCTGCGCTTCGCGCAAAGCCGCGTGCAGCGCACCACCACGGCGGCGCAGCAGGGGCCACAGCTGAATGCGAGCGCGGGCGTCACCCGGCAGCGCCAGAGCGAGACCGGCGCCGCCACACGGATGATCGACGCGCTGGGCTCCTCGGTCTCCAACCGCGACCAGCTCATCCGCACGCTCAGCGAGCCCTACAACCTCTACCAGGCCGGCTTCGATGCCTCGTGGGAAATCGACCTGTGGGGCCGGGTGCGCCGCGCCATCGAGGCGGCCGATGCCGACGCGAGCGCATCGGCGTTGCTACTGCGGCAGGCCCGGCTCAGCGTGCAGGCCGAGCTGGCGCGCAACTACTTCGAGCTGCGCGGCACGCAGCGCGAGTTGCGCATCGCGCGCGCCGACAACGCGGCGGCGGCCGAATCGCTGGAGCTGGTGCAGGCGCGCGCCGATGGCGGCCTCGTCACTGATCTGGACCCGGCGCGCCAGCGCGCACTGCTCGCCGACCTGCGCGCTCGCATTCCCGCGTTGCTGCAGCAGGAAGCCGACGCGATGAATCGCATCACGCTGCTGGCCGGCGCCCCGCCGGGCACGCTGAACGCCGAACTGGCCGACATCGCAACCGGCGACGCGGCCGACGCCCCGGCGCTGCCCGCGCTCGCGCTGGGCCAGCCGGCCGAGCTCGCGCGCCGCCGCCCCGACATCGCGGCAGCCGAGGCGCAACTGCACGCAGCCACCGCGCGCATCGGCGTGGCCGTCGCCGATCTCTACCCGCGCGTGACGCTGGGTGCCGGCTTCGGCTACGAGTCGGTGGGCAGCAGCCGCTTCGGCGACTGGGGCAGCCGGCAATGGCAGATCGGCCCATCGATCAGCCTGCCGATCTTCGACGGCGGGCGTCGCCGCGGCACCGTCGAACTGCGCGAGCTGCAGCAGCAGGAAGCGGCCGTGGCCTTCCAGCAGACCGTGCTCAAGGCCTGGCACGAGATCGATTCCGCCCTCACCGCCTACGCCGCCGAACGCCAGCGCCAGGCCGAACTGGCCGAGCGCGAGCGCCGCAGCCGCGACGCGCTGGTACTCGCGGCTGCCCGCTACAAGGGCGGGCTCACCGACTTCGGCGTGGAACTCGACGTGCGCCGCACCTTGCTGCAGGCACGGCGCGACCAGGCGCAGAGCACGAGCCGGCTGGCGGTCAATCTCGTGGCGGTCTACAAGGCGCTGGGCGGCGAGGCTGTGGCGCCGGAAGCACAAATGCAACACAATTGAAACGAATTGAACATGCAGACTAAAATATCTACCGGTTTCGGGGATTGACAGGCTTGCCCAGCCACCGGTTCGCCATCGGAAGGGCTCGAACGGATCTCCCGGCACCCCCTGCGTAGCGGGGTAGCCCGCTTGGGCGCGGCCTCTCACGGGGCCGACCGAAGCGCCGTCCGTCCGAGTCCTGCGCCCCGGCCCCGGGGAAAACCGATGCGAGCTTTCTTCTCGCTGCGTGCCCTGGCAAATCTGGCGTTTGCGGTCCTACCAACGCTTTTCGCGTTGTCCGGAATGGCAACACCCGCCTTCGCCGCCATGGACGAAGTCGGCCGGGCCGCTCCCAGCACTCATCGCCTGAAGTTCATCGTCGACCCCGAGCTCGCCGCCGACATCGGTCCTGCCGAAGCCGCCCGCCGGCTCGCGCAGTACGTGGCCGACGTCAACACGGTGTTCACGCGCGAGACGGTGCGCAGCTTCGCCTTCGACCCCGCGGCCGACCTGCAGCTCACCCTGCCCTCCGCCGCGCCGCAGTGCAGCTACAACGGACTGGTGAACGGCGAAGTGGTGGTGTGCGTCTCGAAGTCCACCCGCGGCTACAGCCATGGCGGGCTTTCCACCAGTTGGACCTTTCCGCAGAAGGGCGTGGCCTGGAACCTGAACTGGATCGCCATCCACGACCCGCTGCGCCTGTCGCGCGCCCCCACGCCGGGCGCGCCCGAGTCCACAGAGAAGGACTACCTCGCCCGCCAGCTCAAGACCCTGATGCACGAGCTGGAGCATGTGTTCGGCGCCGGCGCGGGCGAGTACTACAACAGCATCGCCGTCACCGACACCACCGGCGTCGCGCCCGTCACCGACCTCGCACTGGCCAACGACGCCGACCGCTACTGGTGGACCCGCCAGCACTGGCGGCTCGACCCCCTGCTGGGCACCGTCTTCGAGCAGCGCCGGGACCCGGCCGCCAACCGCGTCGCCACGCTGGAGCTGATCCGCTTCACCGAAGGCACCAAGGCCAACATCAACACCGACTGGACCGACTGGCCCAAGCTCGGCAGCTCGAAATTCATGGCGGGCACCACCTCCACGCAGGTGCGCGTGACCGACCGCGAGACCGGCACCGCACTGCCCGGCGCGCAGGTGTCGGTATGGCGCAGCCCGGGAGCCGGCAAGCCGCTGGTGATGCTGGTGACGGGCGTGGCCGACGCCTCGGGCCGCTTCGTGTTCGACTGGGACTGCGGCTTCAGCTGCTTCGCCGTCGGCAAGACGACGCTGCTGGTCAAGGCGCGTGCCGCCAATCGCGCGCCGGGCGCGAGCTGGTTCACCATCTTCGATGCCTTCGAGCAGAAGGCGGTGCAGGGCCAGCCGATGTTCACCATCGATGTGACGCTCGGCAACGCCGACGCCACGCCGCCCACCGTCTCGCTGGCCGCGCCTTCCATGGCCACGGTGGGGCAACTCACCGTGATCGCGCCGGCCGTGGTGGACAACGCCGGCGTGTGGGGCGTCAAGGTGCTGGGCCGGGACAGCATTCCCATCTGCACCTTCACCGCCCCGCCCTACACCTGCAGCTGGACGCCGAGCGCCCCCGGTGTGCAGACGATCCGCGTGGTCGCGGTCGACGCGGCGGGCAACTCCGCGGTGGCCTCCGCCAACGTGATCGTCAATCCGCCTTCGGACACCCTGCCACCCGCTGTCGCGCTGTCTGCGCCGACGAGCGTTGCGGCCGGTGTGGCCGCGAGGCTTGCCGCGACGGCGTCCGACAACGTGGCCGTGGCCGAGCTGAAATTCATCGTCGACGGCAAGACGGCCTGCACGCTGCGCGCCGCGCCGTACGTGTGCGCGTGGACGCCGAAGCGGCCCGGCGCCGCAAACATCGAGGTGCGCGCGATGGACGCGGCGGGCAACGTCGCTTCCGCTTCGGCCAGCATGCGCATCGAAGGCCTGCGGCCCGAAGACTTCTGACCCGCCTGCCGCAATCCGTCTTGGATGACGTGACTTAGTGCCCAATAAACAGGCACTACCTACGTCGCGGGAAGGTACACGCCTACAGGTCTGAAATTTAAAATTGAGGCCTTCCTGGTTACAGGACTCTCGCATTCAGGAATGGGCGGTCCGCCCTTCAGCGAACAGGTCTGCAGCCAGTCTCCCCGCACTCCAGAAGCATCGGCGTCCATCAGGGCGTATCGCCTTCGGCGACCTCGATGCGATGCAGGAGCGTGACCGGCAAAGGTGGTCACGGGCGGGGTCTGCCCGCTTTGGCGCAATTCGGAAGCATCGAATCGCCCGAAGCGACACCCCTTTGATCATTGCCGGGCTCCCCTGAGCAAGGGGAAGAATCGATGCGATTCATTCATTCGCTGCTGGCGCTTGCGCGCCGGCTGGGCGCAGCCATGCCTTTTGCTTTTGCGATGCTGCTGCCGCTGAGTACCACCACCTGGGCCGCCATGGACGAAGTCGGCCGTGCGACGCCGAGCGTCCACCGCCTGAAGTTCTTCGTCGATCCGCAGCTGGTGGCCGACATCGGCGTGCCCGAGGCGGGCCGCCGGCTCGCGCAGTACGTGGCCGACGTCAACACCGTCTTCACGCGCGAGACCGTGCGCAGCTTCGTCTTCGATCCGGCCAAGGACCTGCAGGTCGCCGCGCCCGGATCGGCACCGCAATGCGGCTTCCAGGGCGTGGCCGAGCGAGAGATCGTGCTGTGCGTGTCGAAGTCGCAGCGCGGCTACAGCCACGGGGGCCTGACCACGAGCACAACCTTCCCGCCCAAGGGCGTGACGTGGAACCTCAACTGGATCGCCATCCACGATCCGCTGCGCCTGTCGCGCGCGGTGACGCCAGCCGCCCCCGAATCCACCGAGAAGGACTACCTCGGCCGCCAGCTCAAGACGCTGCTGCACGAACTGGAGCATGTGTTCGGCGCCGGCTCGGGCGAGTACTACAGCGCCATCTCCGTGGCCGACACCACCGACGTGGCGCCCAAGGCCGACCTCGATCTCTCCCGGCCGACCGACCGCTACTGGTGGCAGCGCCAGCAATGGCGCCTCGACCCGCTGCTGGGCAACGTGTTCGAGGAACGCTTCGACCCGAACGGCAACCGCGTGGCGATGCTGGAGATGATCCGCTTCACCGACGGCACCAAGGCCAACGTCAACACCGACTGGAGCGACTGGCCCAGGCTCGGCACCTCGAAGTACATGGCGGCCACCACGTCCACCCAGGTGCGCGTCACCGAGCGCGAAAGCGGCGCCGCGCTCGCCGGCGCACAGGTGTGGGTGTGGCGCGATCCGGGCGCGCAGAAACCGCTGGAGCCGATCGCGCAGGGCGTGGCCGACGCCAACGGCCGCTTCGTCTTCGACTGGCGCTGCGGCTTCAGCTGCTTCGCGCTCGGCAAGACCAACCTGCTCGTGAAGGCGCAGGCGCCGGGCCGCTCGCCGGGTGCGACCTGGTTCACCATCTTCGATGCCTTCGAGCAGAAGGCGGTGCAGGGCCGCGCGGCCTTCGCCATCGACCTGCCGCTGGGCATTCCCGACGCCTACAAGCCGACCGTATCTCTCGCAGCCCCTGCCATGGCCACGGTGGGCCAGCCCACGACCATCGCGCCCGTCGCGGTCGACAACGTGGGCGTCGCGGGCATCAAGGTGATGGGCGCCAACAGCCTGCCGATCTGCACCTTCACGGCGCCGCCCTACACGTGCACGTGGACGCCGACGACGGCGGGCACGCAGACGATCCGCGTGATCGCGATCGACGCGGCGGGCAACTCCGCGACCGCGTTCGCCAACGTGATCGTCAACGCGTCCTCGGACACCGTGGCGCCCACGGTTGCGCTGGCAGCGGTGCCGCCCGCCACCGCCGGCATGGCGACTCGGCTCGCCGCCACCGCCTCCGACAACGTGGCAGTGGCGGAGCTGAAGTTCATCGTCGACGGCAGCACCGCATGCCTGCTGCGCGCCGCCCCCTACGTCTGCGCATGGACGCCCAGGAAGGCCGGCGCCGCGAACATCGAAGTGCGCGCGACCGATGCGGCGGGCAACACCGCCAGCGCCTCGGCCACTGTGAGCATCGACGGCCCGCGGGCCGAAGACCTGTAGGGCGCCCGACCTCAGGGCCTGTTGGTGAAGCTCGCGTTGCCCAGCCCCGTGCCGATGGTCAGCACGCCCCAGTGCCGCACGTCGCGCATGAAGGGCAGCTCGCTCAGGCCCTGCACCACCGCGTCGTTGTGCATCAGCACCAGCGTCGGGCCGGAGCCCATCATCGGCATGCGGCGCCACAGCTGGCTGGGCAGATGGAAGGCGTGGCCTTCCCAGTCGCCGGGCAGGTTCTGCGCGCCGCGCGCGATGGAGCCGTCGGGCCGTATCAGGCCCGGGCAGCCGATGCCGACGAAAGGCGCGAGCCGGATCTTCTTGCGCTCGCTGTAGCGCACCATGTCCTCGAGCATGCCAGCGATGTGGTCGACCATGCCGCCGCGGTTGGGGCCTTCGTCCGCATGACGCCACTTCTCGCGCCGCACCACCTTCGCGAGCGAGAAGTCGGGCGCCCTGCGGTGACGCGTCTTCACGATGCCGCAGCGCACGTTGGTGCCGCCGATGTCCACCGCGAGGATCGCGTCGTGCCCCTTCAGCATGGCGGGCGGCACGAGGTGCACCCAGCCGATCAGGCCGCCATCGTCCACGTCGTGCGAGAGGCGGGCGATCTGCACGTGCAGGCCCAGTTCCTCGAGGATGGCTCCGGCCTGCAGGATGGCGCGCTCGCCGACGTCGCTTTCGGGAAAGCCACCGCCGACCACGATGCGCTGCACCTTCTTCCACGAGGGCTGGCGCATGAAGCGCTGGATCACGAAGGCCAGCTCCTGCGCGAATTCCTCGATGGCCACATGCATCAGGTCGGTGGCTTCGGACGCCTTCTTCTCCTGCAACGCGCGGTCGAGTTCCTTCTTGGCGAGATCGCGCGAATGCGAGAGGCCCAGCGGGTCCTTGCCCTTCCTGCGGCGGCGCTTGCGCCAGCGTTCGAGCAGTTCGCGAAAGGCGGTCTGGCTGGCCTGGTCGCCGACGAAGCCGTCCTTGTCGCGCAGCTGCAGGCTGTAGCCGTCCACCTGCAGGCCGGGCAGTTCGCGCAGGCCGTGGACGTCGGGGCCGGGGAGGTCGACTTCTTTCGTGGACTTGGTCTTCTTCATTGCCCCGACTGTGGGGCCGACCGGCCGGCCGTCGCATCGGCTCCGCGCACCACGGCGTGTAGGAGATTGGCGGGTACGCCGAACGGGGCGATGTCTATACACTGGCCCGGATGCACCAGCCCCGCAGCTTCCTGCGCGCCGCCCTGCTCTTCGCCCTCGCCTGGCTTGCCGTCTGCGGCATCGCGCGGGCGGCGGACGAGACGCTGCGCGTCGGCTCCAAGCGCTTCACCGAGTCGTACATCCTGGCCGAGCTGCTGGCGCAGACGGCAGCGCCGCACACCGCATCGCCGCCCGTCGTGCGGCAGGGGCTGGGCAACACGGCCATCGTCTACGAAGCGCTGCGCTCCGGGGCCATCGACCTGTATGCCGAATACACCGGCACCATCGCGCTCGAAATCCTCAAGGGCGCGCCGGCGGACACGCGCGAGGCGATGAACGCCGCACTCGCGCCGATGGGCCTGGGCGTTGCGATTCCGCTCGGTTTCAACGACGGCTACGCGCTCGCGGTGCGCGCGGCCGACGCCGATCGGCTGGGCCTGCGAACGCTGAGCGACCTTGCGAAGCACCCCGAGCTGAAGTTCGGCCTGTCGAACGAGTTCATCGGCCGCGCCGACGGCTGGAAGGGGCTGGCCGGGCGCTACGGCTTCACGCAGACGCCCACCGGCCTCGACCACGGGCTGGCCTACGACGCGGTGGCCGCGAAGCAGATCGACGTGATCGACATCTACACCACCGACGCCAAGATCGACCACCTCGGCCTGCGCGTGCTGGAAGACGACAGGAAATACTTTCCGCGCTACGACGCGGTGGTGCTCTACAAGCTCGACCTGCCCACGCGGCTGCCCAAGGCCTGGGCCGCGCTGAAGACGCTCGAAGGCAAGGTCGACGAGCACGCGATGATCGCGATGAATGCGCGAGCTGAGCTGCAGGGCGCGCCCTTCGACGCGATCGCGCGCGACTTCATTGCGAGCACAGGCAAGGGTGCAAGTGCGCAACCGCAGGAAGCACGCCGCGGCTTCATGGCGAAGCTGTTCGGGCCCGACCTGTGGAAGCTCGCGCGCCAGCACCTGCTGCTGGTGGCGCTGTCGGTGGGCATCGCCATTCTCGTCGGCGTGCCGATTGCGATCCTCGTGTTCCCGCATGTGCGGCTGCGCGCCGTGGTGCTGGGCTTCGCGAGCCTGCTGCAGACCGTGCCATCGCTGGCGCTGCTGGCCGTGCTGATCTCGATGCTCGGCGCCATCGGCGCATTGCCAGCACTGATCGCGCTCACGCTCTACTCGCTGCTGCCGATCATGCGCAACACGGTGACGGGGCTGGCCGAAGTGCCCAACGGCCTGCGGCTGGCAGGCACCGCGCTGGGCATGACTCCTCCGCAGAGCCTTCAGCTGGTGCTGCTGCCGCTGGCGCTGCCAACGCTGCTGGCGGGCGTGCGCACAGCCACAGCGATTGCGATCGGCACGGCGACCATCGCGGCTTTCATCGGCGCGGGCGGATTCGGCGAGCGCATCGTGACGGGGCTGGCGCTCAACGACCGCGAGCTGCTGGTGGCTGGGGCATTGCCGGCGGCTGCAATGGCGCTGCTGAGCGAAGGCGTGTTCGAGCTCATCGAATACATCATGCGAAGACGCCGTCGCGCGCCGCCGTCTTCGCTTCCGCCCGCCTGAAGACCGATCAGGCCAGCGTGTACGCCGTCTTCACCGTCGTGAAGAATTCCTGCGCGTAGTGCCCCTGCTCGCGCGGGCCGTAGCTGCTGCCCTTGCGGCCGCCGAAGGGCACGTGGTAGTCCACGCCCGCCGTCGGCAGGTTGACCATCACCATGCCGGCCTGGCTGTGGCGCTTGAAGTGGGTGGCGTACTTCAGCGAGGTGGTGGCGATGCCGGCCGAGAGGCCGAACTCGGTGTCGTTCGCCGTGGCCAGCGCTTCTTCGTAGTTCTTCACGCGGATCACGCTCGCCACCGGGCCGAAGATCTCTTCCTTGTTGATGCGCATGGCCGCGGCCGATTCGCTGAAGAGGGCCGGCGACATGTAGTAGCCGTCGGTCTCCAGTTTCAGCAGCTCACCGCCCGCGGCCAGAGTGGCGCCCTCTCCCTTGCCGATGGCGACGTATTCCATGTCCTGGTCGAGCTGCGACTTCGACGAGACCGGGCCCATGTCTGTGCCCTGCGCCAGCGCGTCGCCCACCTTGATCTTCGCCATGCGCTCCTTCATGGCGGCAATGAACTTCGGATAGATGCCTTCGGTGACGATGAGCCGGCTCGACGCGGTGCAGCGCTGGCCGGTCGAGTAGAAAGCGCTCTGCACGCTGAGCTCCACGGCCTGCGCGAGGTCGGCGTCGTCGAGCACCACCTGCGGGTTCTTGCCGCCCATTTCGAGCTGCACCTTCTTGTGGTTGGTGACGCACTGGACCGCGATGTTGCGGCCCACGCCCACCGAGCCGGTGAAGCTGATCGCATGGATGCCGGGGTGGTTGACCAGCGCATTGCCGATCACGCTGCCGCGCCCCATCACGAGATTGAACACGCCCGCCGGAATGCCCGAGCGGCTGATGATCTCGCTCAGCGCCCAGGCACTGCCCGGCACGAGGTCGGCGGGCTTGAGCACCACGCAGTTGCCGAAGGCCAGCGCGGGCGCGATCTTCCAGGCTGGAATGGCAATCGGGAAGTTCCACGGCGTGATGAGCCCAACCACGCCGACCGGCTCGCGCGTGATCTCCACGCCGATGTTGGGACGCACCGAAGGCAGCAACTCGCCCGCAAGGCGCAGGCACTCGCCCGCGAAGAACTTGAAGATGTAGCCAGCGCGCGCGGCCTCGCCGATACCTTCGGCCTTGGTCTTGCCCTCTTCGCGCGCCAGCAGCGTGCCCAGCTCTTCCTTGCGCGCGAGGATCTCGTTGCCGATCTTGTCGAGCGCGTCGGAGCGTGCCTGCACGCTGCCCGTGGCCCAGGCCGGGAATGCCGCCGTGGCAGCCGCCACCGCCGCGTCGACGTGCGAGGCATCGCCCTGCGTGTACTGGCCGATCACGTCCGACAGGTTGCTCGGATTGACGTTCGGGCTGTAGCCCGCGCCGGCACGCCATTCGCCGCCGATGAGGTTGTCGAAGTTCTGCATGTTGGGTTCCTTCTCGATACTGTTCAAAAAGCGCCAGTCATTATGGGAATACCGCGGAACCGGCTTTGCCGGGCCGCAGGTATTGCCCCCGGCGAGGGGGTTGGCGGCCACACGAAGTGGGCAAGCCTGGGGGAGAGTCTTTACCTGACCGTGCAGGGCTTCTTGTTGTCGAAGGTCCATCCCGGAATCAGGTACTGCATGGCCTGCGCGTCGTTGCGCGCGCCGAGACCGTGCTTCAGGTACAGCTGGTGCGCCTTCTCGACCGCATCCATGTCGAGCTCCACGCCCAGGCCACCGCGCGTGGGCACCTTCACGAAGCCGTCTTCGATCTTCAGCGGCGCCTTCGTCAGATGCTGGCCGTCCTGCCAGATCCAGTGCGTGTCGATGGCAGTCACCTTGCCCGGCGCGGCCGCCGCCACGTGCGTGAACATCGCGAGCGACACGTCGAAGTGGTTGTTCGAATGCGAGCCCCAGGTCAGGCCCCAGGCCTGGCACAGCTGCGCCACGCGCACCGAGCCCTGCATGGTCCAGAAATGCGGATCGGCCAACGGGATGTCGACAGATTGCAGCGAGAGGCTGTGCACCATCTCGCGCCAGTCGGTGGCCACCATGTTGGTCGCGGTGGGCAGGCCGGTGGCGCGGCGGAACTCGGCCATCACTTCCCGGCCGGAGAACACGCCCTCGGCGCCGCACGGGTCTTCGGCATAGGCCATCACGCCGTGCAGGTCGCGGCACAGGCGGATCGCGTCCTGCAGCAGCCAGCCGCCGTTGGGGTCAAGCGTGACGCGGGCCTTCGGAAAGCGCTCGTGCAGCGCACGGATGGCTTCGACTTCTTCCTCGCCGCGCAGCACACCGCCCTTGAGCTTGAAGTCGGTGAAGCCGTAGCGCGCGTGCGTGGCCTCGGCCAGACGCACGATGGCCTCGGGTGTCATGGCCTCCTCGTGGCGCAGGCGGAACCAGTCGTTGTCGGCGTTGGGGTCGCTTTCGTACGGCAGGTCGGTCTTCTTGCGGTCGCCGACATAGAAGAGGTAGCCGAGCATCTGCACCGCGTCGCGCTGCTGGCCTTCGCCGAGCAGGGCCGCCACGGGCACTTCGAGGAACTGGCCCAGCAGGTCGAGCAGCGCGGCTTCGACGGCCGTAACCGCATGGATGGTCACGCGCAGGTCGAAGGTCTGCAGGCCGCGCCCACCGCTGTCGCGGCCGGCGAAGGCGCTGCGCATGCTGTTGAGCACCGCGTTGTGGCGGCCGATGGGCTGGCCGACGATGAGGTCGCGCGCGTCTTCCAGCGTCTGGCGGATCTTCTCGCCGCCTGGCACTTCGCCCACGCCGGTGCGGCCGGCGCTGTCGGTCAGGATCAGCAGGTTGCGCGTGAAGAACGGGCCGTGCGCGCCGCTGAGGTTCATCAGCATGCTGTCGTGGCCCGCGACGGGGACCACGCGCATGCCGGTGACGACGGGGGCGCCGGGGACGGGAGAAGCGGAATCTGAATTTGTCATTTCGAATCAATCCAAAGCCGAGCCGGTCTTTTCGGGGAACACCGCGGAACCGGCTTCGCCGGGCCGCAGGTGTTGCCCCCGGCGAGGGGGTAGGCGAAGCGACACGAAGTGCGCGAAGCCTGGGGGAGTGCCATTAATCTGCGGTGATGTGGCGGGTGTCGATCAATGTCTTCCAACGCGTCCATTCGCGCAACTGGAAGGCGGTGAATTCTTCGGGGGTGCTGGCGACGATTTCCAGGCCCTGGTCGAGCATGCGTTTCTTCGTCTCGGGGTCCTGCATCGCTGCAATGACCGCGTCGCTCAGCTTCTTCTTCACGGCGGGCGGCAGTCCCTTCGGCGCAGCCATGCCTTGCCACGAATAAACCTCGGCGCCTTTCACCCCGGCCTCGGCGAGCGTGGGCACGTCGGGCAGCACGGGCGAACGCTTGTCGCCTGTGACTGCGATGGCGCGCAGCTTGCCAGCGCGAATGTGCGGCAGCACGGCATTCACGTTCTGGAACGAGAAGTCGACCTGGTTGCCCAGCAGGTCGTTGACCGCCGGTGCGCCGCCCTTGGAAGGCACATGCACGCCTTCGGTCTTGGTCTGCTGCCAGAAGAGCTCGGCCGAGAGATGGTCGGACGAGCCGTTGCCCGAACTCGCGAACGAGACCTTGCCCGGTGTCTTGCGCAGCAATGTCAGCACATCGGCCACCGTGTGCTCGGGCCGCGCGACGTTCGCGACGAGCACGTTGGGCGCCTGCACCGGCACGCTGATGTAGTCGAAGTCTTTCGTCGCGTCGTAGGGCACGCTCTTCTGCAGGTGCGGCGTGACGACGAAGGCGCCGAGCGAGGACACGAGCAGCGTGTAGCCGTCGGGCGCCGCGCGCTTGACCTGACCCGTGCCGATGGTGCCGGTGGCGCCAGGACGGTTGTCGACGACGAAGCTGCCGCCGAGCTTGGTCTGCAGCTGCAATGCGATGGCACGCGCGACCATGTCGGTGGAGCCGCCGGCCGGGAACGGCACGATGATCGTCACCGGCCTCTGCTGCGGCCATGCGTCGCCCTGTGCGGTGGCATGCAGGGGCAGCAGCGCGGTCGAAGCGGCCGCGAGGGCCGCCGCAAGAAGTGCTCTCCTATTCATTCGCGCTAGATCCTCACGGCCTGGCGCGCGAGCAGCTTCCAGCTGCCGCCCTGCTTCTGCCACACGCCGAGGATCTTCAGCGCCACCTTGCCGGGCTTGCCCGAGTCGTTGGTGTCGGCAGTGAGCGTGTGGCGCACGATGGCGGTGCTGCCGTCGACCACCTTCACGGTCTGGTCGGTGATGGCGATGGTCACGAAGTCGGATTTGCCGTCGAGCAGGTCGGCGATGAAGCTGGCCTTGGTGTCGACCTTGCCGCCCGAGTGGCCGTAGCTGAGGTCGTCGGACACCAGCCCACCGAGCGCTGCTGGGGTGGGGTCGATCATCGCGATGCGAAGGCGCTCGGCGGCGGCGGCAACCTCGGGCGCGGCCGATGCGGCATTGCCGGCAGGCATCACCGAGCAGGCCGAGAACAGGGCGGCCGAAGCAGCGACCAGGAAGAGCTTCTTGAGGAACATGGCGTCTTGTCTCCGTTGTTGTTGGTGGTGTTCGGACGCGATGGACTTACTGCGGGCCGAGCGCGTCGATCAGCGCCTTGAGCTGCTCCATCTCGGCAGGCTTCAGGTCGGTGAGCGGCGCGCGCACGGGGCCTGCGTCGTGGCCGACGATCTTTGCGCCGGCCTTCACGATGCTCACTGCGTAGCCCGGCACGCGGTTGCGCAGCTCGAGATACGGCATGAAGAAGTTCTTCAGCAGGCGGTGCTGCGTCGGCAGGTCGTCGGCGGCGACGGCCTTGTAGAAGTCCATGGCGGTCTTCGGAATGAAGTTGAAGACGGCCGACGAATACACGGGCGTGCCCATCGCCTTGTAGGCAGCGGCGTAGACCTCCGCCGTGGGCAGGCCGCCCAGGTAGGCGAAGCGGTCGCCCATCTTCTGGTAGATGGCGACCATGGCCTCGATGTCGCCCACGCCGTCCTTGAAGCCGACGAGGTTGGGGTTGCGCTCGGCCAGCGCGGCCAGCGTGTCGGGCTTCAGGCGGCTGGTGGCGCGGTTGTAGACGATCACGCCGAACTTCACGCTCTTGCACACGGCATCGACGTGCGCTGCAAGGCCTTCCTGGCCGGCTTCGGTGAGGTAGTGCGGCAGCAGCAGGATGCCGTGCGCGCCGGCCTTCTCGGCGGCTTGCGCGCACTGGATGGCGAAGCGCGTGGGGCCGCCGGCGCCAGCGATGATCGGCACCACGCCGCGGCAGGTGTCGACCGCTGTCTTGATGATGCCGGGGTACTCGTCGCCGGTGAGCGAGAAGAACTCGCCGGTGCCGCCGGCCGCGAACAGCGCGCTCGCGCCGTAGGGAGCGAGCCATTCGAGGCGCTGCTCGTAGCCCTTCTTGTTGAAGTCGCCGTTGCTGTCGAAGTCGGTCAGCGGGAACGAGAGCAGGCCGGAGCCCATGATGGTCTTGAGTTCTTGGGGGTTCATCGGGAACGTCCAGTGATGTTTTGAAAAAAGAAAAAGAGGAATGAGGCAGCCGGTCAGTCGAGCCTGACGTTGGCTTCCTTGATGACTTGCGCCCAGCGCGCGCGCTCCTTGGCGAAGAACTGGTCCTGCTCCGGCGCAGTCATGGTCACGACCTCGGCGCCCTGCCCCGCAAGGCGGGCGCGGATGTCGGGCGTGCGGATGATGCGGACCAGCTCGCGGTTGAGCCGCGCGATCACCGCGTCGGGCACGCCGCGCGCCGCGACAACGCCCTGCCAGGTGCCCGACTCGTAGCCGGGCGCGCCCTGCTCCGCGATGGTCGGCACGCTGCCGATCAGGGGCATGCGCGTGGCCTTGGAAACCGCGATCAGCTTGAGCTTGCCGGCCTGCACCTGCGGATAGGTGGCGAGCATGCCGTTCATCAGCACCTGCGTCTGGCCCGACACGGTGTCGAGCACGGCCTGAACGCCGCCCTTGTACGGCACGTATTCCCACTTGGCACCGACGCGGCGCTGCAGTTCGATGCCCGCGAGGTGCGCGGTGCTGCCGCTGGCGGTGACGGCAAAGTTGAGATCGCTTTTCTTCGAGAGCTCGACCAGCTCCTTCAGCGTGCTCGCCTGCACCGAGGGATGCACCACCAGCAGGTGCGGCGAATAGGCCAGCATGGCCACGCTGCGCAGGTCCTTCGACGGATCGAAAGGCAGCTTGGGGTACAGCGACGGGCTGATGGCCAGCGCGCCGAGGTCGCACAGCATCAGCGAGTAGCCGTCGGCCGGCGCCTTGGCCAGCAGGTCGGCGCCTAGGTTGCCGTTGGCGCCCGCGCGGTTGTCGATGATCACCGACTGGCCGAGCGCCTCGGACAGCGGCTGGCTGATGGCGCGCGCAATGATGTCGGACGAACCGCCCGGTGGGTACGGAACGATGATGCGGATCGGCTTCGAGGGCCAGTTGCCGGTGCCGCCCTGCGTGCCCTGGGCGAAGGCGCGCACAGGCAGGCTGGCGGCCAGCGTCGTGGCCAGAGCGGCCCCCAGCGCGCCGCGTCGGTTGATGATCATGCTTGCTGCCTCCTGTTGTTCGATGGTCGTCACAACTCGCGCGGCCTGGCGCACAAGTTATCAGTCATCGTACAACTAGAAAAACAACTTGTCCAGCATGAGGGACAAGAAAAACTCAGGGAGAAGAGGCGCCGCCAGCCGAAGGCGCGGCCGCATCAGCGCCCGTAGAGGCATCGGCCTTCGCCTTCTGCTGCGCGGCCTCCTGAGCCATGCGCAGCCGCTCGCGGCTGTTGGTCAGGTGGATGCGCATGGCGGCGCGCGCCGACTCGGGGTCGCGCCGCGCGATGGCCGCGTAGATCTCTTCGTGCTCGCGGTTGACGCGGCTCAGGTAAGGCGCCCCGCCCTCGTGCGTGCGGATGGCGCTGATGCGGGTTCGCGGAATGAGCGTGGTGCCCAGGTGCCGCATGATGTCCGCGAAATAGGGGTTGCCGGTCGACTCGGCGATCTGCAGGTGAAAGCGGAAGTCCGGCCCCACGGTGTCGCCCGCCACGACCACGTTGCGCTCGAAGTCGTCGAGCGCCTGGCGCATGGCGACAAGCTGCTCGTCGGTTCGGCGGCTCGCGGCGAGCCCGGCCGATTCAGTCTCCAGGCTGATGCGCAGCTCCAGCACGGCCAGCACGTCGACCGAGGCGGCGATCTCGCCAGGATCGAGGCGGAACACCCCGCCCGTGCGCGGCTGAAGCACGAAGGTGCCCACGCCGTGCAGCGTCTCGACCAGCCCGGCGGCCTGCAGCTTCGACAGCGCCTCGCGCACCACGGTGCGGCTCACGCCGTAGGCCTGCATGATGGCCGACTCGGTCGGCAGCTTGTCGCCCGGCCGCAGCGACTGGCTGCGGATCTTGTCGCCGAGGTCTTCCACCAGCCCGTGGGCAAGACCCCGCGCGCGCTGGCGCGGCCGCCCCACGAATGAAGAAGCGACGCCCGCGGAGGCACCGACGGAAGCCTCTTCCGCCGGTGCCTCCGCCAGCAAGGGATTACCCGCAGTCGACTGAACCATGGCCACGATGATAATCTCCAAACTAGTTGTACGACAACAGATAACTTATCACTCAACTCCCAGGAGCTGCAGGCGAATCCGCCGGCGGTTTTCCGGTCTTCACGACACCGACATGCAGCGCCCCTTCAACTTCGCTCCGTCGGCATCGTACCGGCCGCTTCAGGAAGTACGCCGTGGCGGCAGCCCCTCGAAAACCATGACTCCTGCGCGCAAGGACGGGCAACCATGACAGACAACAACAAGATGAACCGCCTCCTCCTGACCGGCGCGGCCGGCGGACTCGGCAAGGTGCTGCGCGAGCGGCTCAAGCCCTTCGCGAACGTGCTGCGCCTTTCGGACATCGCCTCGCTTTCGCCGGCCGCCGATGCGCACGAAGAAGTCGTGCCCTGCGATCTTTCCGACAAGGCCGCGGTGCATGCGCTGCTGGAAGGCTGCGACGCCATCGTCCACCTGGGCGGCGTGTCGGTCGAGCGGCCGTTCGAGGAAATCCTCGAGGCCAACATCAAGGGCATCTTCAACGTCTACGAGGCCGCGCGCCGCCACGGCGTGAAGCGCGTGGTGTTCGCCAGCTCCAACCACGTGATCGGCTTCTACAAGCAGAGCGAGCAAATCGACGCGCACGCCGCGCGCCGGCCAGACGGCTATTACGGCCTGTCGAAGTCCTTCGGCGAGGACATGGCCCAGTTCTACTTCGACCGCTGGGGCATCGAGACGGTGAGCATCCGCATAGGCTCCTCGTTCCCCGAGCCGGCCAACCGCCGGATGATGAGCACCTGGCTCAGCTACCGCGACCTGACTTCGCTGATCGAGAAGTCGCTGTTCACGCCCGACGTGAAGCACACGATCGTCTACGGCATGTCGAACAACCGCGACGTGTGGTGGGACAACAGCGCGGCCGCGCATCTGGGCTTCGTGCCGCAGGACAGTTCCGAAGTGTTCCGCGACAAGGTCGAGCAGCAGCCTCCCCTGGCCCCCACCGACCCGAACGCCATCTACCAGGGCGGCGCCTTCACCGCACAGGGCCCATTCGGCGACTCAGGCGATGCAAGCTGAACTCGTCCTCGACGCGCGCAACGGCACCGGCGAAAGCCCGGTGTGGCATGCCGCGCAGCAGGCGCTGTACTGGGTCGACATTCCGGCCCGCGCGCTGAACCGCTGGCACGCGAGCGAAGGCCACGCACAGTGGAAGGCCGACGAAATGATCGCCTGCATCGCACCGCGCGCCGACGCCCCCGGCGAGTGGATCGCCGGCATGGAAAGCGGCCTGTTCTCGCTGAAGCCGCAGGCCGACGGCACGCTCGCCGCCACCTCGCTCGCGCAGGTGGAACACGCTGCGCCCGCGATGCGCTTCAACGACGGCCGCTGCGACAGGCAGGGGCGCTTCTGGGCCGGCACCATGCTGCTCGACATGGCGGCAGGCGCGCGCGTCGGTCGCCTCTACAGCTACGGCAAGGGCTACAGCAAGGCAAGCCAGCGCCTCGATGACTTCATCGTGCCCAACGGCCTCGCCTTCAGCCCCGACGGCCGCACGATGTACCTCTCGGATTCGCATCCCACCGTGCAGGCCGTCTGGGCCTTCGACTACGACACGGAAACCGGCACGCCAGGCAACCGCCGCCTCTTCATCGACATGAAGCCCCTGCCCGGCCGCCCCGACGGCGCGGCCATGGACACCGACGGCTGCTACTGGATCTGCGGCAACGACGCCGGGCTGTTGCACCGCTTCACGCCCGAAGGCCGGCTCGACCGCTCGCTCGAAGTGCCGGTGAAGAAGCCCGCCATGTGCGCCTTCGGCGGCCCTTCGCTCGACACCCTGTTCGTCACCTCGATCCGCCCCGGCGGCATCGACCTGTCGGACCAGCCGCTGGCCGGCGGTGTGTTCGCGCTGCGGCCCGGCGCGCAAGGAGTTCCCGAACCGGCCTTCGGCACCTGACCCTTTTTCAACAACCACCAAGCAGAGGAAGAGACAAATGAAATTCGCCAAGAAGACACTGATCGCACTTTCCGCGTGCGCAGCAGCCGCGCTGACCACCATGGCTGCACACGCCACCGAGTTCCGTTCGGCCGACATCCACCCCGACGACTACCCCACCGTGACCGCCGTGAAGTTCATGAGCGAGCGCCTGAAGGCGCTGTCGGGCGGCAAGCACAGCATCAAGGTGTTCAACAACAGTTCGCTCGGCAGCGAGAAGGACACGATCGAGCAGACCAAGATCGGCGCGCTGCAGATGGTGCGCGTGAACATCGCGCCCATGAACAACATCTGCGCCGAGACGCAGGTGCCGACCATGCCCTTCCTGTTCCGCTCGGTCGAGCATCTGCACAAGGTGCTCGACGGCCCGATCGGCGAGGAGATCCTGAAGTCGTGCGAGAAGCAGGGCTTCATCGGCCTCGCCTACTACGACAGCGGCGCGCGCTCGATGTTCACGGCCAAGAAGCCGGTGCGCAATTTCGCCGACATGAAGGGCCTGAAGGTTCGCGTGCAGCAGTCCGACCTGTGGGTGTCGATGCTCGAGGCCATGGGCGCCAACGCCACGCCGATGCCCATGGGCGAGGTCTACACGGGTCTCAAGACCGGCCTGATCGACGCCGCCGAGAACAACTACCCCACGTACGAAAGCGCACGCGCCTTCGAAGTGGCCAAGTACTACAGCAAGACCGAGCACTCGATGGCTCCCGAGATGCTGCTGTTCTCCAAGCGCGCGTGGGACAAGCTCTCCGCCGAAGAGCAGGGCTGGATCCGCCAGGCCGCCAAGGAATCGGTGCCCTACATGCGCAAGCAGTGGGAAGAACGCGAAGTGAAGTCGCTGGCCACGGTGAAGGCCGGCGGCGCCGAGATCATCGAAGTCGACAAGGCTCCGTTCCAGGCGGCGATGAAGCCGGTGTACGACAAGTTCATCACCGACGCGAAGCTCAAGGATCTGGTCAAGCGCGTGCAAGAAACGAAATAAGGCTCGCCCCCAGGCTTGCTCACTTCGTGTAGCCGCCCCCCTACCGGGGCAACACCTGAGGGCCGGCAAAGCCGGTTCCTCGGTGTTTAGCGAAAGAGCGGCTTGCTTTTTGAACGGAAAGACATGTACACCAAACTTTGCCGCACCCTCGCGCGTGCATGCATGTGGTTGGGCATCCTGGGCCTCGTCGCGGTGATCTGCGCCGTGAGCTGGCAGGTGTTCGGCCGCTACGTGCTCAACAACACCCCTACCTGGGCCGAAAGCCTCGCGCTGCTGCTCGTGCTCTACGTCACCATGCTCGGCGTGGCCGTGGGCGTGCGCGACGCGGGCCACATCGGGCTCGAATCCTTCCTCGTCCTCGCGCCCGACTGGCTGCGGCTGAAGATGGAATACCTCATCCACGCACTGATCCTGCTGTTCGGCGTTGCCATGGCCTGGAACTGCGCCTCGCTCGCCGAATCGGTGTGGGACTACAGATTGCCCACGCTCTGGATCTCCGAAGGCTGGAAGTACGTGCCCGCCGCCGTGTCGGGCGTCCTCATCGTGATGTTCTCCATCGAACACATCATCGCTTTGGCCCAAGGCCGCGAAGTCGAACCTGCCTGGGCATGACGATGCACACCCCCAGGCTCCGCGCACTTCGTGTCGCTTCTCCCACCCCCTTGCAGGGGGCAATGCCTGCGGCCCGGCAAAGCCGGTTCCGCGGCATTCCCCGAACAGTCCATAGCGCCCCAGTCCGCGCCGAGGCGGCCGAAACATGACCATTCCTCTCCTCATTCTCTGCATCTCGTTCACGCTCTTCCTGCTGCTGGGCGTGCCGGTTGCCTTTTCCATCGGCCTGTCGGCCCTGGCCACGCTGCTCTATGAAGGCCTGCCGCTGGCGGTCGGCTTCCAGCAGATGACCTCCGGCATGGGCATCTTCTCGTTCCTCGCCATCCCGTTCTTCATCTTCGCCGGCGAGCTGATGCTCTACGGCGGCATCGCCGACCGCATCGTCAATCTGGCGCGCGACCTGGTGGGCCACGTGCGCGGCGGCCTCGGCATGTCGAACGTGGTGGCCTGCACGCTGTTCGGGGGCGTCTCGGGTTCGCCCGTGGCGGACGTCTCGGCCATGGGCGCCGTGATGATCCCGATGATGAAGAAGGAGGGCTACCACGCCGACTACGCAGTCAACGTGACGACCCACGCGGCATTGGTCGGTGCGCTGATGCCGACCAGCCACAACCTCATCATCTATTCGCTGGCCGCGGGCGGCAAGGTGTCGATCGCGGCGCTGATCCTGGCTGCCCTGCTGCCGGCGGCGGTGCTCACCGTCAGCAACCTCGTGGCCGCCTACCTGGTGGCGGTGAAGCGCGGCTACCCGGCCGGCACCTTCCCCGGCTGGGCCATCGTGGGGCGCTCGTTCGCAGCCGCGCTGCCGGGTCTGTTCGTGGTGCTGCTGATCCTGGGCGGCATCCTGTCGGGCATCTTCACCGCGACCGAATCGGCGGCAGTAGCGGTGCTCTACGCCCTGGGCCTCACGATCTTCGTGTACCGCACGCTGAAGTGGGAACACTTCATCAAGGCCGCCTCGAAGGCGGTGCGCACCACCGGCGTGATCCTGCTGCTGATCGGCATCTCCAGCACCTTCGGCTACCTCATCAGCCTGTACGGCGTGGCCGAGCTCACGGGCCAGATGCTGTCGCAGGTGACGAGCACGCCGTGGGTGATCTTCCTGCTCATCAACATCATCCTGTTCGTGCTGGGCACCTTCCTGGACATGGCGGCCACCATCCTGCTGTGCACGCCGATCTTCCTGCCCATCGCGCAGCAATACGGCATGACTTCGGTGCAGTTCGGCATCGTGATGCTCATCAACTGCGCGCTGGGCCTGAACACGCCGCCCGTGGGCACGACGCAGTTCGTCGGCTGCGCGATCGGCGGTGTGTCGGTGGGAACGGTGATGCGCACCATCTGGCCGTTCTACGGCGCGCTGATCTTCGCTCTGGCGGTGGTCACCTTCGTGCCGGCTTTCTCCACGTGGCTGCCCAGCATGTTCATGGTGGTGAAGTAAGCAAAGCAAGGAAGAACCCGCGATGACCGAGACCACCCGCCCACCGCTCTACATCCGCATCCATGCGGCGGACAACGTCGCCATCGTCGCGAACGATGGCGGCCTGAAGGCAGGCGCGGTGTTCGCCGACGGCCTCGCGCTGGTGGACAACGTTCCCCAGGGCCACAAGGTCGCGCTGGTCGACCTGGCCGAAGGCGACGCCATCCGCCGCTACGACGTGGTGATCGGCTACGCGCTGAAGGCACTGCCGCGCGGCAGCTGGGTGCACGAGCGCGTGATGCGCATGCCGACCGCGCCCGAGCTCGACGGCCTGCCCATCGCCACGGTCAAGCCCCCTGCCCTGCCGCCGCTGGAGGGCTACACCTTCGAGGGCTACCGCAACGCCGACGGTTCGGTGGGCACGCGCAACATCCTGGCGATCACGCAGACAGTGCAGTGCGTAGCGGGCGTCACCGAGTTCGCGGTGCAGCGCATCAAGGCCGAGCTGCTGCCGAAGTACCCGAACGTCGACGACGTGGTGGCGCTGGAGCACACCTACGGCTGCGGCGTGGCCATCGACGCGCCCGATGCCATCGTGCCGATCCGCACGCTGCGCAACATCAGCCTCAACCCGAACTTCGGCGGCGAGGTGATGGTGGTGAGCCTGGGCTGCGAGAAGCTGCAGCCCGAGCGGCTGCTGCCGCCGGGGAGCATTCCCATCGTCGACAAGCGCGGCGAGGCCGGGGGCGACGCCGAACTCGACGTGGTCTGCCTGCAGGACGACGCACACGTCGGCTTCATGTCGATGATCGATTCGGTCATGCGCCAGGCCGAGGAGCACCTTGCCCGCCTCAACGCCCGCAAGCGCGAGACCGTGCCCGCCAGCGAACTGGTGGTGGGCGTGCAGTGCGGCGGCAGCGATGCCTTCTCGGGCGTCACCGCCAACCCCGCCGTGGGCTTCTGCACCGACCTGCTGGTACGCGCGGGCGCCACCGTGATGTTCTCGGAAACCACCGAGGTGCGCGACGGAATCGACCAGCTCACCTCGCGCGCATCCACGCCCGAGGTGGCCGAGGCCATGATCCGCGAGATGGCCTGGTACGACGCCTACCTGAAGAAGGGCCTCGTCGACCGCAGCGCCAACACCACGCCGGGCAACAAGAAGGGCGGGCTGTCGAACATCGTCGAGAAGGCGATGGGCTCCATCGTCAAGTCGGGCTCGGCGCCCATCAGCGGCGTGCTCGCCCCCGGCGAGAAGGCGACGCAGAAGGGCCTGATCTACACCGCCACGCCGGCCAGCGACTTCATCTGCGGCACGCTGCAGCTGGCCGCCGGCATCAACCTGCATGTGTTCACCACCGGCCGCGGCACGCCCTACGGGCTGGCCGAGGTGCCGGTGATCAAGGTCGCCACGCGCAGCGACCTCGCGCGCCGCTGGCACGACCTGATGGACGTGAACGCGGGGCGCATCGCCGACGGCGAAGCCAGCATCGAGGACATCGGCTGGGAGATGTTCCGCCTGATGCTCGACGTGGCCAGCGGCCGCAGGAAGACCTGGGCCGAGCACTGGAAGCTGCACAACGCGCTCGTGCTCTTCAACCCCGCGCCCGTGACCTGAGGAGGCACGGCCGCGGCGCACACGCACGCTGGCACAGCGCTGATTTCTTTCGTCGACCAGCCTCTTCATCCAAGGAACCTCTCATGGAAGATCTCAGGGACAAGACCGCGCTCGTCACCGGCGCCAGCACCGGCATCGGCGCGGCGGTGGCCATCGCCTTCGCCGCGCGCGGCATGCGCGTGGCGGTGCACTACAACAGCTCCGCCGATGCAGCGAACCGGGTGGTCGACACCATCCGCGCGGCTGGCGGCACGGCCTTCGCGCTCAAGGCCGACGTGCGCGACACGGCCGCGATCCGCGACTGCGTGAAGCAGGCCGCTTCGCAGTTCGGCGACCGCATCGACGTGCTGGTGAACAACGCCGGCAGCCTTGTAAAGCGCGTGCCGATCGCCGAGTTCGACGACGCCCTGTTCGACGAGGTGATGCACATCAACGCACGCTCGGTGCTCGCGTTCTGCCGCGAGGTGGTTCCGCTGATGCGCAAGAGCGGCGGCGGCAACATCATCAACGTGACTTCGGTCGCGGCGCGCACCGGCGGCGGGCCGTCCGCCTACCTGTACGCGGGCTCCAAGGGCTTCGTGAGCACGGCGACACACGGGCTCGCGAAGGAGCTGGTGGGCGACCGCATCCGCGTGAACGCGGTGGCGCCGGGCGTCATCCAGACGCCTTTCCAGGACCGCTTCTCGACACCCGCGATGCTGGAGAACTTCCGCGCCAGCATTCCGATGGGCCGCATCGGCGAGCCCGAGGAATGCGTGGGCGCATTCCTGTACCTCGCCTCGGAACAGCTCTCGGGCTACGTCACCGGGCAGGTGATCGAGGTGAACGGCGGGCAGTACATGCCCTGAACCTCCAGCTGCCGAATACCTTTCCAGCAAACGCAAACCACAACGGAGACAAAGAAGATGACGATCCGATTCCTGCGCAAGCTCGCGGCCCTCACGGGCGCGGCCTGCATTGCCTTCGGCGCCGCGGCACCCGCCGCCCAGGCCGCCGGCAACGACTATCCCAACCACGTGGTGGAGCTGGTCGTGCCCTACCAGCCAGGCGGCGGAACCGATGCACTGGCGCGCGCCTTCGCCGACGCGAGCCGCAAGCACATGTCCGAGAGCATCGTGATCGTCAACCGCCCCGGCGCGGGCGGCGCCATCGGCTGGAACGAGGTGATCCACGCCAAGCCCGATGGCTACAAGCTCGCGGTGCTCACCGTCGAGCTGCTGACGCTGCCGCACCTGGGCCTGGCCAAGTTCAACTACGACGACTTCCAGCCCATCGCGCAGCTCAACGCAGACCCGGCCGCCATCACGGTAAAGGCCGACTCGCCCTACAACACCATCGAGGAATTCATCGCCGCGGCGAAGAAGAAGCCGGGCGAGATGGGCGTGGGCAACTCGGGCACGGGCTCGATCTGGCACCTGGCAGCCTCGGCGCTCGAGGACAAGACGGGCGCGAAGTTCAACCACATCCCCTTCCAGGGCGCGAACCCCGCCGTGCTGGCGCTGATGGGCGGCCACGTCGACGCGGTGGCCGTGAGCCCCGCCGAGGTCTCGACCTACGTGCAGGCCGGCAAGCTCAAGATGCTGATGGTGATGGCCGACAAGCGCCTGCCCGCCTTCGACAAGGTGCCCACCGCCAAGGAGCGCGGCATCGACATCTCGATCGGCACCTGGCGCGGCCTCGGCGCGCCGAAGAACACGCCGCCCGAAGTGATGGCCAGGCTGCGCGACATCGCCGCGAAGACCGCGAAGGAACCGCTGCTGCGCGAGGTGATGGACAAGCAGAACCTGGGCTACGTCTACACCGACGGTGCGACGTTCAAGGAAACGCTGGCGAAGGACAACGAGTACTTCAAGCAGCTCATCACCAAGCTGGGCATCAAGCCCTGAGCGAGCCGGCAGCCATGAAGAAGACGACCATCGCATCGCTGCTGTGGCTGGCCGCGGCCGTGCCCGCATCGGCCGCCACCTGGGTCTACGTGTCGAACGCCGACAGCCAGGAAATCTCGGTGCTCGAGCTCGACCGCAGCCAGGGCTCGCTCAAGCCGGTGCAGACGCTGAATGTCGGCGGCACGGTGATGCCGATGGTGGTGAGCCGCGACAAGCGCGTGCTGTACGCCGCGCTGCGTTCGCAGCCGTTTCGCGTGACCGCGCTGTCGATCGACGGCGCCACCGGAAAGCTGCAGAAGCTCGGCGAGGCGCCGCTGGCCGACAGCATGGCCAACATCGACCTCGATGCGAGCGGCAAGTGGCTTTTCGCGGCCTCGTACCAGGGCGGGAAGATCACGGTCAACGGCATCGGCAAGGACGGCACAGTGGGCGCCGTGCACCAGCTGATCCAGACGGCGCCCAACGCGCACGCCATTCATGCGGACGCAAGCAACCGCTTCGTGCTCGCCACCAGCCTGGGCGGCGACCACGTGTCGAGCTGGCGCTTCGATGCGGAGAAAGGACTGCTCTCGCCCAACGACCCGCCGCTGACCACCACCGCCGCGAAGTCGGGCCCGCGCCACTTCACCTGGGACAAGGCGCAGCGCCACGTCTACCTGCTCGACGAACTCGACGCCGCACTGCACGTGTTCGCGTGGGACGCCGCGCGCGGCACGCTCAAGCTCGAGCAGAGCACGACCACGCTGCCCGCCGGCTTCACCGGCAAGCCCTGGGCCGCCGACCTGCACCTGACGCCCGACGGGCGCTTTCTCTACGCATCGGAGCGCACGTCGAGCACGCTCTCCGCATTCAAGGTCGATGCCGCCACCGGGCAGCTGCAGCCGCTCGGCCAGACGCCGACCGAGAAGGGTCCGCGCGGCTTCGCCATCGACTCCACCGGTCGCTACCTGATCGCGGCTGGGCAGGAATCGAACGGCATTGCGCTCTACGCCATCGACACCGCCACCGGCGCGCTGGGCAAGCCCCAGCGCCTGGAGGTGGGCAAGAACCCGAACTGGATCGAGATCGTCGACATGCCCTGAGGGGCCCGCACCGCACCACGCACCACGCACCACATCAACAGGAGACTTCGCATGCAACGCCGCACCCTCATCCGCACCGCCCTCGCCTCTTCGCTCGCCGCCGGTCTTCCCGCCGCCTTCGCGCAGGGCGGTGGCAACTGGCCCACGGGCAAGCCCATCACGTATCTCGTGCCCTTCCCGGCGGGCGGCACCACCGACGTGCTGGGCCGGCTGATCGGGCAGAAGCTCGGCCCGGTGCTGGGCACCACTGTGATCATCGACAACAGGGGCGGCGCCGGCGGCAGCGTGGGCTCCGAGATCGGCGCGCGCGCCGCGCCCGACGGCTTCACGCTGGTGGGCGGCACGATCAGCTCGCACGCGATCAACATCAGCCTGTACCCGAAGCTCGGCTACGACCCGCAGAAGTCGTTCGCGCCGGTGACGCTGATCGGCACCAACCCGGTGGTGCTGGTGGTGAACCAGGCAAGCCCGTACAAGACGCTGAAGGACGTGATCGCGGCCAGCAAGGGCAAGGCGGGCGGCCTCTCGTCGGCCTCGGCCGGCACAGGTGCCTCGCAGCACCTGGCGCTGGAACTGCTGGCCTACAAGTCGGGCGTGAAGTTCACGCACATTCCGTACAAGGGCAGCGGCCCGGCGATCCAGGACGTGATCGGCGGGCAGGTCGACATGATGTTCGACACCACCGTGGTGGCCGGCCCGCATATCCAGAGCGGCAAGCTGCGCGCGATCGCGGTCACCTCGTCGAAGCGGCTGGCCTCGATGCCCGACGTGCCGACGGTGGCCGAGTCGGGCGTGCCGGGGCTGCAGGACTTCGAGGTGGTGTCGTGGCAGGCGATCTTCGTGCCCGCGCACACGCCCGCGCCGGTGGTCGACCGGCTGCACACCGAGATCCGCAAGATCCTCGCTACGCCCGAGATGCAGGACAAGCTCAAGGGCTTCGGCATGGAGCCGGCCGACCTGAGCACCACGCAGATCGCGGCCTTCCAGAAGGCCGAGGTGGAGAAATGGGCGCAGGTGATCAAGGCGGCGGGAATCAAGCCGGACTGATCCGCCCAACCGGCGGAATGGGCGGAGCGGGCCGGGGAACCAAGGGAAGCTTCCTACGCCCCGGCGGAAAAGCCCTTTATAGAATGCCCCTCCGATCCGCTTTCCAGATCCTCCCCACGTGTCCGACCGCTCTGCCGTACTGCCCCAATACCTGTTCCCCAAGCAGGCCCTGACCAATTTCGCCGGCTGGGTCGCGGGCAAGGAACGAGGCGCCGTGACGACGTGGATCATCCGGCGCTTCGTAGCCAAGTACGGCGTGGACATGGGCGAGGCGCTCGAATCGGACATCAGCCACTACAAGAGCTTCAACCAGTTCTTCACGCGCGAGCTCAAGCCCGGCGCGCGCCCGCTCGCGCTGGCCGACCTGGTCTGCCCGGTGGACGGCGCGATCAGCCAGTTCGGCGCGATCCAGGGCGACCAGATCTTCCAAGCCAAGGGCCACAACTACACGACCACCGCGCTGGTCGGCGGCGACGCCGCGCTGGCCGCGAAGTTCGCGCACGGCAGCTTCGCCACGCTCTACCTGAGCCCCAAGGACTACCACCGCATCCACATGCCCTGCGACGGGCGGCTGGTGCGCATGATCCACGTGCCGGGCGACCTGTTCTCGGTGAACCCGACGACGGCGCGCGGCGTGCCCGGGCTCTTCGCGCGCAACGAGCGCGTGGTGTGCGTCTTCGAATCGGCGCGCGGCCCCTTCGTGCTGGTGCTGGTGGGCGCCACCATCGTCGGCAGCATGGCCACCGTGTGGCACGGCGTGGTCAATCCGCCGCGGGTGGGTGAACTGCGCGAGTGGCACTACGCCGACCAGCAGATTGACATCCGCAAGGGCGACGAGATGGGCCGTTTCTTGCTGGGCTCCACCGTCGTCATGCTGTTCCCGGCGCCCGCGCTGGCTTTCAATCCGGAGTGGTCGCCAGGCCGCGCAATCCGGTTGGGCGAAGCCATGGCCGATTACGCCAATTTGTGAGGCTTTGTCTCACAACCCGCATGTAGCTTGCCTTGACAGCTACAAAACTAGTAGCATCCTCATCGATTGCGATATAGTCGCCGGCCAACGAGACGGTTCATACCAACCACAAGAACGCGAGGCGTCGCCCTGCCCCACAGGTCGACGGCCCGCCCAGCTTCGAGGAGATGATGTCGATGAGTACCAAGGAAAACGCAGCCGTCAGCCAGTTGCTGGCCCTGCTCGAAGCCCGCTACGCACTGCGCGTGCTCTGGGCACTGCGCGACGGCCACGCGCAGACCTTCCGGCTCCTGCAGGACAGCGTGGGCGGCATCACTCCCAACACGCTCAACACCCGCATCAAGGAACTGCGCGAAGCCGGCATCGTCGGCCACGGCAGCGACGGCTACAGCCTCACGCTCAGCGGGCAGGATCTGCTCAAGCGCCTCTCCGACCTGCAGGCCTTTGCCGGCAAGTGGCAGCTCGGCCAGCTCAAGAAAGCCGCGGCGACGGCGCCTGCCGCACCCGCTGCGCCCCCTGCCGCGGCGTCGCCTGCCACCCCGGCCGCGCCCGTGACGACACCCGCCGCCGACGCCCCGGCGACACCCGCGCCACCCGCCGACGGCGCCAGCCACAGCTGACGGCCGGCAGGGCCGCCGGCCGGGCATCGGTAAACTCCGCGCCTTCGATCCACTGATCTCACATCGACGCAAGGAGCTTTTCCCATGCCCACCACTCCCTCCGGCCTGCAATACGAAGACACCGAAGTCGGCACCGGCGCCGAAGCCAAGGCCGGCCACCACGTGCACGTGCACTACACCGGCTGGCTCTACAACGACGGCGTGCAAGGCGCCAAGTTCGACTCCAGCCGCGACCGCAACGACCCCTTCGCGTTCTCGCTGGGCGCGGGCCAGGTCATCAAGGGCTGGGACGAAGGCGTGGCCGGCATGAAGATCGGCGGCAAGCGCACGCTGATCATTCCCGCATCGCTGGGCTACGGTGCCCGCGGCGCCGGCGGCGTGATCCCCCCGAACGCCACCCTGAAGTTCGACGTCGAGCTCCTGGACGCCCACTGAGCGTTCGGCCCGACGGCTCCAAGGCCCGTTTTCGGGCCTTTTTCATGCCTCCACGGTCATTTCGGCCGCATTTTTTCGCTTGAAATGCCCTGAGCCAGCCCCATGTGGCTGGCTGTTGTTTGTTTTCCGGCCCGTACCGGTTCCTTGAAAAATGTCTGACCCGCAACAATCCGCGAAGAATTCTCAAATGCTGCAAGGCGAGCCCAGCCCCGAAGAACTGGAGGCTGCGCAATTCGCCAATGAAGCCGAGGCGCTCGACGCCCTGGCGGTGGCCCAAGGCGAACTCGCCGCGCTGCAGACCAAGAACGCCGAGCTTGCCGATCAGTACCTGCGCGCCCAGGCCGATGTGCAGAACGCCCGCCGCCGCGCCGACGAGGAAGTCAGCAAGGCCCGCAAGTTCGCCGTCGAGGCCTTCGCCGAAAGCCTGCTGCCCGTGACCGACAGCCTGGAAGCCGGCCTGGCCATCAAGGACGCCACGCCCGAGCAGATCCGCGAAGGCGCCGAAGCCACGCTGCGCCAGCTCAAGAGCGCGCTCGAACGCAACAAGGTGATCGAAGTGGCTCCCGCCCCCGGCACGAAGTTCGACCCGCACCAGCACCAGGCCATCTCGATGGTGCCCGCCGACCAGGAACCCAACACCGTGGTGAGCGTGCTGCAGAAGGGCTACACCATCAACGACCGCGTGCTGCGCCCGGCGCTGGTCACGGTCAGCGCCCCGAAGTAATCCCCCGGATACACACGATTCCCACAGGAAATCCCCGCTTCATGCCTTGAATCGCGACGGGTTATCCACAAGTTCATAACAACATATTTTTCAGGCTTTCAGGAGTAAAGAACATGGCAAAGATCATCGGCATCGACCTCGGCACCACCAACTCGTGCGTGTCGATCATGGAAGGCAACACCACGCGTGTGATCGAGAACTCGGAAGGTGCCCGCACCACGCCGTCGATCGTCGCGTACCAGGAAGACGGTGAAGTGCTGGTCGGTGCCTCGGCCAAGCGCCAGGCAGTCACCAACCCCAAGAACACGCTGTACGCGATCAAGCGCCTGATCGGCCGCAAGTTCGAGGAGAAGGAAGTCCAGAAGGACATCGACCTGATGCCCTACACCATCACCAAGGCCGACAACGGCGACGCATGGGTCGAAGTGCGCGGCAAGAAGATGGCCCCGCAGCAGGTCAGCGCCGACATCCTGCGCAAGATGAAGAAGACCGCCGAAGACTACCTCGGCGAAACCGTCAACGAAGCCGTGATCACGGTGCCCGCCTACTTCAACGACGCCCAGCGCCAGGCCACCAAGGACGCCGGCCGCATCGCGGGCCTCGACGTCAAGCGCATCATCAACGAACCCACCGCCGCTGCCCTGGCCTTCGGCCTCGACAAGCAGGACAAGGCCGACCGCAAGATCGCCGTGTACGACCTCGGCGGCGGTACCTTCGACGTGTCGATCATCGAGATCGCGGACGTCGACGGCGAGAAGCAGTTCGAAGTGCTGTCGACCAACGGCGACACCTTCCTGGGCGGCGAAGACTTCGACCAGCGCATCATCGACTACATCATCGGCGAGTTCAAAAAGGAACAGGGCGTCGACCTGAGCAAGGACGTGCTGGCCCTGCAGCGCCTGAAGGAAGCCGCTGAAAAGGCCAAGATCGAGCTGTCGAACAGCGCGCAGACCGACATCAACCTGCCGTACATCACGGCCGATGCCACGGGTCCGAAGCACCTGAACATCAAGCTCACCCGCGCCAAGCTCGAAAGCCTGGTCGACGAGCTGATCGAGCGCACCATCGCTCCCTGCCGCCTGGCCATCAAGGATGCCGGCATCAGCGTGGGCGACATCAACGACGTGATCCTGGTCGGCGGCATGACCCGCATGCCCAAGGTGCAGGAAAAGGTGAAGGCCTTCTTCGGCAAGGAACCGCGCAAGGACGTGAACCCCGACGAAGCCGTTGCCGTCGGCGCCGCCATCCAGGGCCAGGTGCTCTCGGGCGACCGCAATGACGTGCTGCTGCTCGACGTGACCCCGCTGTCGCTGGGCATCGAGACCATGGGCGGCGTGATGACCAAGATGATCGCCAAGAACACGACCATCCCGACGAAGTTCGCGCAGACCTTCTCGACCGCCGAAGACAACCAGCCGGCCGTGACCATCAAGGTGTTCCAGGGCGAACGCGAGATCGCCTCGGGCAACAAGCTGCTGGGCGAATTCAACCTCGAAGGCATTCCGCCGGCATCGCGCGGCACGCCGCAGATCGAGGTGAGCTTCGACATCGACGCCAACGGCATCCTGCACGTCGGCGCGAAGGACAAGGGCACCGGCAAGGAAAACAAGATCACCATCAAGGCGAACTCGGGCTTGAGCGAAGACGAGATCCAGAAGATGGTGAAGGACGCCGAGCTGAACGCGGCCGACGACAAGAAGAAGCTCGAGATCGTGCAGGCGCGCAACCAGGGCGAAGCCATGGTGCACAGCGTGAAGAAGTCGCTGGGCGAACATGGTGCAAGCCTCGAAGCCGCCGAGAAGGACGCGATCGAAGCCGCGATCAAGGACCTGGAAGAAGCCCTCAAGGGTGAAGACAAGGCCGCGATCGAGGAAAAGACCAACACGCTGATGACCGCAAGCCAGAAGCTCGGCGAGAAGATGTATGCCGAATCGCAGGCTGCCGCCGCCGGCGCATCTGCTGCAACCGGCGCGGGTGGCGCGGAAGCTGCTGCGCATGCACAGGCCGACGACAACGTGGTCGACGCCGAAGTGAAGGAAGTCAAGAAGGGCTGATCCTCAGTCCCCTGGACAAGGCTGGAACACCTGAAAAGGTGCTCCAGCCTTTCTCGCTTCAAGCTACCCGAGTTCCCGCTGCTTCCCTGATCTCCCGATCGACCTGCCATGGCCACCAAACGCGACTACTACGAAACCCTCGGCGTCCCCAAGAACGCGAGCGAGGAAGAAATCAAGAAGGCTTATCGCAAGCTCGCGATGAAGCACCACCCCGACCGCAACCACGGCGACACCTCGAAGGAGGCCGAGGCCAAGTTCAAGGAGGTGAAGGAAGCCTACGAAATGCTGTCCGACGGACAGAAGCGCGCGGCCTACGACCAGTACGGCCATGCCGGCGTCGACCCCAACATGCGCGGCGGCCCGGGCGCCGAAGGCTTCGGCGGCTTTGCGGAAGCCTTCGGCGACATCTTCGGCGACGTGTTCGGCGGCGGACGCGGACGCGCGGGCGGCGGCCGGCAGGTCTTCCGCGGCAGCGACCTCAGCTACGCGATGGAGATCACGCTCGAGGAAGCCGCGGAAGGCAAGACCACCGAGATCCGCATCCCCACCTGGGACGAGTGCGAAACCTGCCACGGCTCGGGCGCGAAGCCCGGCACCAAGCCCATCACCTGCACGACCTGCCACGGCGCCGGCGCGGTGCAGATGCGCCAGGGCTTCTTCAGCGTGCAGCAGACCTGCCCCACCTGCCACGGCAGCGGCAAGATCGTTCCCGAGCCCTGCACCTCGTGCCATGGCCAGGGCAAGATCAAGCGCAACAAGACGCTCGAAGTGAAGATCCGCGCGGGCATCGACGACGGCCAGCGCATGCGCGTGACGGGCAGCGGCGAGCCCGGCGTCAACGGCGGCCCGCCGGGCGACCTGTACATCGAGATCCGGCTCAAGAAGCACGACATCTTCGAGCGCGACGGCGACAACCTGCACTGCGTGGTGCCCGTGAGCGTGACCACCGCGGCCCTCGGGGGCGAGATCAACGTGCCCACGCTCAAGGGCGCTGCCGCCATCGACATCCCCGAAGGCACGCAGAGCGGCAAGCAGTTCCGCCTGCGCGGCAAGGGCATCAAGGGCGTGAACTCGAGCTATCCGGGCGACCTGTATTGCCACGTGCGCGTCGAGACGCCAGTGAAGCTCACCGAGTTCCAGCGCAAGCTGCTCAAGGAACTCGACGAGTCGCTGAAGAAGGGCGGCGAGAAGCACAGCCCCACCGACAAGGGCTGGTTCGACAAGGCGAAGGAATTCTTCAGCTGAGCGGGATCGGCGGGCACCAAAGACGTGCAGCAAGGGGAAGCCCAAGGGCCGAACACTTGTTCAGTCGGGCGCCGGCGCGATGCATGGCTCCTCTTCCCGCCTGAGGTGTAGCACCGGAGACTTCATTCGCGGTGGGCGCACCCACCTCCGACAAGGGCCGCACTGCGGCCTTTTGTCATTTCGGGATCATCATTCTGGTGCACACGGACCTCCAAGCCCCTCCGCAAGCACGCAGTCTGTGCATTCCGCACCATCGAGAGACATGCCGGCTCGCAAGCAGGCCAGTCACCCGCTCCAGTTCATGCAAGCCGCCCATCCAAAAGTGGCGCGAGGATTGCTTTTATATTTTTTTGGCTGAGCAATAAACCGAACGGCAGATGGCGCGTTATTGCAGCAGGAGACGTCTCTTTTTTGAGCCTCGAAGCTCAATAGGCGATTTTTTCCCGGAGAAAAGGCAAAAACGGACGATGGCCATTCGGCATAGATGTTTTCACCCGGAGAAAATCAAAAAAGCGAGCCTTTGAATTTACCTGAAATCCGGAAATTTGTTCCTTGTTTTTTGTGGAACTTTACTTGTCAGCATGGTTCTGAATTAACAAATGATTTGCCGGGTTCAATCTTTGCTTTATGCTGATTGTTAGCAGATTGTTGTAAGGGAGTTTTCCGCGGCATGCAGCCATGGGCAGGCACACCTTTTAATGTTGCGCAACGCCTTTGCTGCACGCCATCGGGCCAAAAGCCCATCGACCTGAAGGAGGCGTGACCATGGATGTGATCAGCAACTTTGCCGCCCGCTACGAGCGAACCCGCGAGGAAGTCATCTCGCTGCAGGATTACCTGGACATCTGCAAGCGCGATCCCATGGCCTACGCCACGGCCTCCGAGCGCATGCTCAAGGCCATCGGGGAGCCCCAGCTGGTCGACACCCGCAACGACCCCCGGCTTTCGCGCATCTTCGCGAACAAGGTCATCAAGATCTATCCGGCGTTCAAGGAGTTCTATGGCATGGAAGACGCCATAGAACAGGTGGTGTCCTATTTCCGCCACGCCGCGCAGGGGCTGGAAGAAAAGAAGCAAATCCTTTACCTGCTGGGTCCGGTGGGCGGCGGCAAGAGCTCGATCGCGGAGCGCCTGAAGCAGCTCATGGAGCACGTGCCCTTCTACGCCATCCAGGGCTCGCCGGTGAACGAATCCCCTCTCGGCCTCTTCGATACGATCGAGGACGGCGAGATCCTTGAAAAGGAATACGGCATCCCGAGCCGCTACCTGAACCGGATTCTCTCGCCCTGGGCCGTCAAGCGGCTCGAGGAGTACGGCGGCGACATCCGCCAGTTCAAGGTGGTCAAGCGCTACCCGTCGGTGCTACGGCAGATCGCTGTCGCCAAGACCGAGCCCGGCGACGAGAACAACCAGGACATCTCCTCGCTGGTCGGCAAGGTCGACATCCGCAAGCTCGAGACCTTCGCCCAGGACGACCCCGACGCCTACTCCTACTCCGGTGGCCTGTGCCTGGCCAACCAGGGGCTGCTGGAGTTCGTGGAAATGTTCAAGGCGCCCATCAAGGTGCTGCACCCGCTGCTGACGGCCACGCAGGAAAGCAACTTCAAGGGCACCGAGGGCTTCGGCGCCATCCCCTTCGACGGCATCGTGCTCGCGCACAGCAACGAGAGCGAGTGGAAGGCCTTCCGCAACAACAAGAACAACGAGGCTTTCCTCGACCGGATCTACATCGTCAAGGTGCCCTACTGCCTGCGCGCCTCGGAAGAAATCAAGATCTACGAGAAGCTGGTGCGCAACTCGTCGCTGGCCAAGGCGCCCTGCGCCCCCGGCACCCTGCGCATGATGGCCCAGCTCTCGGTGCTCACGCGCCTGAAGGAGCCCGAGAACTCCAGCACCTTCAGCAAGATGCAGGTGTACGACGGCGAGAACCTCAAGGACACCGACCCCAAGGCCAAGTCGATCCAGGAGTACCGCGATTACGCGGGCGTCGACGAAGGCATGAGCGGCGTCTCCACGCGCTTCGCCTTCAAGATCATCTCGAAGGTCTTCAACTTCGACAGCTCCGAGGTGGCCGCCAACCCGGTGCACCTGATGTACGTGCTTGAACAGCAGATCGAGCGCGAGCAGTTCCAGCCGGAGGTCGAGCAGAAGTACATCAGCTACATCAAGGAGCTGCTGGCGCCGCGCTATGCCGAGTTCATCGGCAAGGAGATCCAGACTGCGTACCTCGAGAGCTACAGCGAGTACGGCCAGAACATCTTCGACCGCTACGTCACCTACGCCGACTACTGGATCCAGGACCAGGAGTTCCGCGATGTCGACACCGGCGAAGTCTTCGACCGCGCCTCGCTCAACGCCGAACTCGAGAAGATCGAACGGCCCGCCGGCATCGGCAACCCGAAGGACTTCCGCAACGAGATCGTCAACTTCGTGCTGCGCGCACGCGCCGGCAACGCGGGGCGCAACCCGGCGTGGACCAGCTACGAGAAGCTGCGCTCGGTGATCGAGAAGAAGATGTTCTCCAACACCGAAGAGCTCCTGCCGGTGATCAGCTTCAACACCAAGAGCAGCGCCGACGAACAGAAGAAGCACGAGGACTTCGTGACCCGCATGGTCGAGAAGGGCTACACGTCCAAGCAGGTTCGCCTGCTTTGCGAGTGGTATCTGCGGGTGCGCAAGAGTTCATAGAAAAAGCGCCTTCCCGTTCGTTTTCTCTTTGCAAGGAGCGTTGACAACATCGTGGCCATCCTGCAGCAGATCATCGACCGCCGGCTATCGGGCAAGAACAAGTCCATTGGCAACCGTGAGCGCTTCCTCAGGCGCTACAAGGGGCAGATCCAGGAAGCGGTGAGGCGCGCCGTCAGCGGCCGCAACATCCGCGAACTGGAGCAAGGCGAAGATGTGACCCTGCCGCGCCACGACGTGTCCGAGCCCGTATTCGGCCACGCCCGAGGCGGCGACCGTGAATACGTGCACCCTGGCAACCAGGAGTACCTGAAGGGCGACCGCATCAAGCGCCCCGAAGGCGGCGGCAGCGGCGGCTCGGGCAGCGGAGAAGCCAGCGACAGCGGCGAAGGCGAGGACGACTTCGTCTTCCGCCTCACGCGCGAGGAATTCATGCGCGTCTTCTTCGACGACCTCGCGCTGCCGCACCTCATCCGCACGCAGATCGCCGACGTGCCCGAATGGAAGAGCCACCGCGCCGGCTTCACCAGCGACGGCTCGCCCAACAACCTGCACGTGGTGCGCTCGATGCGCGGCGCGCTGGCCCGTCGCATCGCGCTGGGCGGCGAACCGCGCAAGGAACTCAAGCGCCTGGAGGCGCACCTCGAAAGCCTGAAGCGGCATCCGCAGGCCGACCAGCCCTTCATCCAGAAGGAAATCCGCGAGACCGAAGAGCACATTGCCGAGCTGCGCCGCACCATGCGGCACGTGCCCTACATCGACCCCATCGACCTGCGCTACCGCAACCGCGTGAAGACGCCGGTGCCCAGCGCCAAGGCCGTGATGTTCTGCCTGATGGACGTTTCGGGCTCCATGGACGAGGCGCGCAAGGACATGGCCAAGCGCTTCTTCATGCTGCTGTACATGTTCCTCACGCGGCACTACGAGAAGATCGACCTCGTCTTCCTGCGGCACCATACGCAGGCGCAGGAGGTGACGGAAGAAGAGTTCTTCCATGCCACCGAGACCGGCGGCACCGTGGTGTCGAGCGCGCTGGTGCTGATGGACGAGATCATCAAGGCCCGCTACCCCAGCGGGGAGTGGAACGTGTACGGCGCGCAGGCCAGCGACGGTGACAACTGGCACCAGGACAGCGGCCGCTGCCGCGAGCTGCTGGTCGACAACATCCTGCCGGTGGTGCGCTACTACGCCGACGTGCAGGTTGCCGAGACCGAGCAGAACCTGTGGCAGGAATACCAGCAGCTCGAAGGCGTCGAGCCCAACTTCGCCATGCGCAAGGTGTCCGACGCTCAAGACATCTATCCGGTTTTCCGCGACCTGTTCAAGAAGGAGGGGGTCACGTCATGAACACCGTCATTTCCGCTCCTCCGCCCGCCGCCAGCCTGCCCCGGCTGGAGCGCCTGCCCAGCCCGTCCGACTGGACCTTCGAGCTCATCGAGACGTACCACACCGAGATAGCGAAGACCGCCAGGGGCTACGGTCTCGACGTGTACGCGAACCAGCTCGAAGTCATCACGGCCGAGCAGATGATGGACGCCTACGCCAGCGTGGGCATGCCCATGATCTACCGCCACTGGTCGTACGGCAAACAGTTCATCTCGACCGAGAAGAACTACAAGCGCGGCCACATGGGGCTGGCGTACGAGATCGTCATCAACTCCGATCCGTGCATCGCCTACCTGATGGAAGAGAACACCATGGCCATGCAGGCCCTGGTGATCGCGCATGCGGCCTACGGCCACAACAGCTTCTTCAAGGGCAACTACCTGTTCCGGATGTGGACCGACGCCTCGTCCATCATCGACTACCTCGTGTACGCGCGGCACTACATCGCCGAATGCGAGGAGCGCCACGGCCTCGACGCGGTGGAAGAACTGCTCGACTCCTGCCACGCGCTGATGAACTATGGCGTCGACCGCTATCGCCGCCCGCAGAAGCGTTCGCTGGCGCAGGAAAGCGCGCAGCGCGCCGAGCGCGAGCGCCACATGCAGCAGCAGGTGAACGACCTATGGCGCACTCTGCCGCGCAAGAGCGAGCAGGCAGCCGAAGCCGATGCGTCGAAGCGATTTCCGGCCGAGCCCCAGGAGAACCTGCTCTACTTCATCGAGAAGAACGCCGCGCTGCTCGAGCCGTGGCAGCGCGAGGTGGTGCGCATCGTGCGCAAGATCGCGCAGTACTTCTACCCGCAGCGCCAGACCCAGGTCATGAACGAAGGCTGGGCCACCTTCTGGCACTACACGCTGCTCAACACCATGTACGACCGCGGCCAGCTGGCCGACGGCTTCATGATGGAATGGCTCAGTTCGCACACCGGCGTGATCTTCCAGCCGCCGGTGGGGCACCGCGCCTACAGCGGCATCAATCCGTACGCGCTGGGCTTCGCGATGTACACCGACCTGCGCCGCATCTGCGAGAAGCCGACCGAGGAAGACCGCCGCTGGTTCCCCGACTTCGCCGGCACCGACTGGCTGCGCACGCTCGACTACGCAATGCGCAACTTCAAGGACGAGAGCTTCATCGGCCAGTTCCTGAGCCCGAAGACGATGCGCGACTTCCGCCTGTTCTCGATCCGCGACTTCCAGAGCGAATCGGAGCTGGAGGTGTCCGCCATCCACGACGACAGCGGCTATCACGCGCTGCGCGAATCGCTGTCACGCCAGTACGACATCAGCAGCCGCGAGCCCGACATCCAGGTGTGGAACGTGGCCACGCGCGGCGACCGTTCGCTGACGCTGCGTCACACGCAGCGCAACAACCTGCCGCTGCACGACACGGCGGAAGAAGTGCTCAAGCACGTCGCGCGGCTCTGGGGCTTCGACGTGCACCTTGAAAGCATCGACAGCCAGGGCCGCATCAGCCGAAGCTGGAAGGCCTCGGCGCCGAAACAGCTCTATTGATCGGGTCGAAGGGTCAGGTCGCCAGCGCCGTGATGGCCAGCACGTAGCCCTTCACGCCGAGCCCCACGATGATGCCCTTCGCCGCTGGCGAGATGTACGAGTGGTGGCGGAATTCTTCCCGCGCATGCACGTTCGAGATGTGCAGCTCGATCAGCGGCACGCTCGCGCCCTTGATGGCGTCGTGCAGCGCGATCGAGGTGTGGGTGTAGGCGCCCGGGTTCATCACCACGCCGATCATGTTGCCCGCCGCCACTTCGCGGCCGGCCTCCTGGATCCAGTCGATCAGCACGCCTTCGTGGTTCGACTGGCGGCATTCGATCTCCACACCCAGCTTCGCGCCGGTTTCCTTGCACATCCGCTCGACGTCGGCCAGCGTGTCGCGTCCGTACTGTTCGGGCTCGCGCGTGCCGAGCAGGTTGAGGTTGGGGCCGTTGAGGACGAGGATTTTCTTCATGATGCTTGAGGGGAATCTGGCGGTTGCCGATTATGTTCTGGCGGCCGTCCTGCGACGCCGCGCCGTGGACGATCCGACGTAGTAGTTGTACGAATCGATGTCGACCACGCAGCGCGCCATCAGGTCGACGAAGGAGCGCAGCTTCTGGCCCATGTAGCGCTGCCGCTGGTAGGCGCAGTAGATGCGCCGCGGCTCCGGCTGCCACTGCGGCAGCACCGGCACCAGCACGCCCTGCTCCAGCTCGGGCCGCACGAAGAAGGCCGGCAGCAGCGCGATGCCCAGGCCGTCGATGCAGAAGGTCTTCATCACCCAGTGGTCGTTGGTCTCGAATGCGGGCTCGGGGCGGAAGGCGAAGCTGGCCGTGCCCGACACCAGCAGCACCTGCGAGCGCTCGGCGGGCTCCTTCATCACGATGGACTGGTGCGCGGCCAGTTCCTCCGGCAACGACGGCGTGCCGTGCCGCGCCAGGTACTGCGGGCTCGCATACAGCCCGTAGTTCAGCCGCCCCAGCAGCCGCCCCACGAGGTTCGGCGCATCGGGCGGCTCGGAGCACACGTAGCAGTCGACGTCGTCGATCCGGGGCGCATGAAGGCCGTTCGCCACGTCGAGCTGGCAGCGCACGTCCGGATGGACCTCCAGGAACAGCTTGACCACGTGGCAGACGAAGGAAGTGCTGAACTGCGTGTCCGACAGCAGCGAGAGCCGGCCGGAGACGCCCGTCGTCAGCGCATGAACCTCGGTGCTCGCTTCTTCGAGCCGCCCCTTCACCTCATCGAGCAGCCCTTCGCCACGCGCGAGGAAAGCGCGACCGGCCTCGGTGAGCGAGATGCTGCGCGGGTTGCGCATCAGCAGTTGCGCGCCAAGCAACTCCTCCAGCCGCGCGAGCTGGCGGCTCAGGGTCGCCTTGGACACGCCCGAGAGGCTCTCGGCCTTCGTGAGGCTGCCGCTCCTGGCGATCAGCACGAAGGCCTCGACCAGCGCGAGATCGATCCTGCTCATGCGGCCCAGCGTTGCAGGAATGAAAAGCAGCGTCTCTTCATGTGACTTTCATCGGTGCGGTGGAAGCGGTACGGTATCACCGGCGAACAGCCGCCCTTTCGGCGCTTTCCCCACGATCCATGAACACTCCAGAAAACACAGTCCGGTGGCACCCCGTCGCCCGCTCGGCCGACCTGCGCCCGGGCGCCAACATCGTCGCTGGCTTCGCCGAGGGCCAGGAACTCGCGCTCTGGCGCGCAGCCGACGGCACGGCCCAGGCCTGGGAAAACCGCTGCCCCCACCGCAGCGTGCGCTTCACGCTGGGCCAGGTGATCGACAACCGCCTGGCTTGCGCGTACCACGGCTGGCAGTACGAGGCAGGCAGCGGGCAGTGCGCCAGCATCCCGGCGCATCCTGCAATGCAGGCGCCGCGCAACGTCTGCGCGAAGACCTTCGGCACGGCGGAGGCGGCGGGGATGCTTTGGGTCCGTCTGTCGCCCGATGCGCTTCCCGTACCCGATGGCTTGGGCAATGCCGTTCCCGCCGGGTGGCACTTCTGCCGCACGCTGACGGTTCGCGTTCCTGCCGCCATGGTGCGCGAAACAATGGCACGGCACGGCCTGAGCGCCGATGAAGCCTCGCCCGCCTGGCGCGGCCCGCTCGACGGCGTGGAAACCGCAGCGCTTGTCCTCGACGCGCAACCCCTGCTTTCCTTTATCTACCTGTGGACCAGCGCAGCCCCCGGCTCGGCCGAGATGAAGAAGCTGCACGCGGCCGCCCGCCAGTTGCGCACCGACATCGAAGCACGGCCTCAAGGCTGAAAGAAACGCTCATGCCTTTCATCACCGACGATCCCAACATGCTCGACGACTGGCTGGTCGTCGGCCCCGCCCCGGCGCCATCGGCCTCGCGCACCACCCGCCTGCTCGGCGAAACGGTACGGCTGTCGACCGGCGCGGACGGCACGCCCAGCTGCCACCTCGGCGACCAGCCGCTCGCCGCACAGCCGCGCTACGGCTATCTCTGGGTCTGCCCTAGCGGCCACCCCGCCCGCCCCCTGTTCGAATTTCCCGAGTACGCCGAACCCGGCCGCCGCCTCGTCGACTGCGGCGGCATCGGCGTCGCGGTGTCGGGCCTGCGCGTGATCGAGAACTTCCTCGACATGGCGCACTTTCCCTTCGTGCATGCCGACTACCTCGGCAAGGTGCCGCACACCGAGGTGGCGCAGTACCAGGTGCAGGTGGAGCCCACGACCGGCGAGATCTGGGCCACCGACTGCCGCTTCTGGCAGCCGCGCGCCTCCGCTGCCCACGACGCCTCGGGCAGCGAGGTGCTCTACAAGTACCGCGTGATGCAGCCTTTCTCGGCCATGCTCTACAAGTCGAGCTTTCGCGCAGGCGAACTCGACGCGATCGGCATCTTCCTGCAGCCGGTCGACGACGAGCACGTCATCGCCCACACGCTGCTCGCCTGCTACGACGACGACTCCACCGATGCCGAACTCATCGCCTTCCAGCACACCATCTTCGGGCAGGACAAACCGATCCTGGAGAACCACGCCTTCAAGCGCATGCCTCTCGAAGGCCGCGCCGAAACGCCTACACGCGGCGACACCTCCTCCGTCACCTACCGGCGATGGCTGCGCGAGCGCGGCATGCGCTTCGGCGTGAGGGCTGCCGCATGACGACGCTGAAGCTCTACGACTACCCGCTGTCGGGCAACTGCTTCAAGGTGCGGCAGATGCTGGCCTGGCTGGGCGTGCCGTACCGGACAGTGCCGGTCGATTTCTTTCCCGGCCGCGAGCACAAGTCGGCTGCGTTCCTCGCGAACGTCAACCCGCTGGGCCAGTTGCCGGTGATCGACGACGACAGCTTCGTGCTGCGCGACGCGCAGGCCATCCTGGTCTACCTCGCGAGCCGCTACGACACTGAAAGCCGCTGGTATCCCGCCGACGCGAAGCTGCGCGGCGAAGTCGCGCAGTGGCTCGCCACCGCCGACGAGATCACCCGCACCGCCTCCGCCGCCCGGCTGCACGATGCGCTCGGCTATCACCACCTCGACATCGAAGCCTGCCGCAGCGGCGCGCGCGCCGTGTTCCGCGTGCTCAACGACCATCTCGCCGAGCGGGCCGGCGACGGCCTGCGGTGGCTCGCGTCGTCGCCCGAAGCGACCATTGCCGATCTCGCCTGCTTCCCCTACGTCGCGCTCGCAGGAGAAGGCGGCATTTCGCTCGACGAGTTTCCCGCGCTGCGAAACTGGGTCTGGGATTTCCGCCACTTGCCCGGGTTCATCGGCATGTCGGGTATCTTCCCCGCTGGCCCTGCCTGAGAATTCCCACCCATCCCCCGCTTTCGAGACCGAACATCATGAAAACCAAAGCCGCCGTCGCCTGGAAATCCGGAGCCCCGCTCACCATCGAAACCGTGGACCTCGAAGGCCCGAAGTTCGGCGAAGTGCTCGTCGAGATCAAGGCCACCGGCATCTGCCACACCGACTACTACACCCTCTCGGGCGCCGACCCCGAAGGCATCTTCCCCGCCATCCTCGGCCATGAAGGCGCGGGCATCGTGGTCGACGTCGGCCCCGGCGTGACCACCCTCAAGAAAGGCGACCACGTCATTCCGCTGTACACGCCCGAATGCCGCCAGTGCAAGTTCTGCCTGAGCCGCAAGACCAACCTGTGCCAGCTCATCCGCGGCACGCAGGGCAAGGGCCAGATGCCCGCCGGCACCAGCCGCTTCAGCCTCGACGGCAAGCCCATCGCGCACTACATGGGCACGTCGACCTTCAGCAACTACACGGTCGCCCCTGAAATCTCGCTCGCCAAGATCCGCGAGGATGCGCCTTTCGACAAGGTCTGCTACATCGGCTGCGGCGTCACTACCGGCATCGGTGCTGTGATCTTCACGGCCAAGGTCGAAGCCGGCGCCAACGTGGTCGTGTTCGGCCTGGGCGGCATCGGCCTGAACGTGATCCAGGGCGCGAAGATGGTGGGCGCGGACAAGATCATCGGCGTGGACCTGAACCCCGAGCGCGAGGCCATGGCCCGCAAGTTCGGCATGACGCACTTCATCAACCCCAAGGACACCGAGAACGTGGTGGACGCCATCGTTCAGCTGACCGACGGCGGCGCGGACTACAGCTTCGAGTGCATCGGCAACACGAAGGTGATGCGCCAGGCGCTGGAGTGCACGCACAAGGGCTGGGGGCGCAGCATCATCATCGGCGTGGCGGAAGCGGGCGCAGAGATCAGCACGCGGCCGTTCCAGCTGGTCACGGGCCGCAAGTGGGAAGGCTCGGCCTTCGGCGGCGCGCGCGGTCGCACCGACGTGCCGAAGATCGTCGACTGGTACATGGAAGGCAAGATCGACATCGACAGCCTGATCACGCACACCATGCCGCTCGAAGACATCAACAAGGGCTTCGACCTGATGAAGCGCGGTGAATCCATCCGCGGCGTGGTGATCTACTAACCCCCAGGCTTCGCGCACTTCGTGTCGCTTCGCCGCCCCCCCTTGCAGGGGGCAACACCTGCGGCCCGGCAAAGCCGGTTCCGCGGTGTTTCTGGAAAAGACATCGGTTCACTCTCTGGAGATGACCTCGTGATGGAAAGAATGGAACCCCTGCGCAAGATCGAAGCGGGCGTCCTCGAAATCGCCTACTACGAGACCGGCCCCGCCGACGGCCCGCCCGTGCTGCTGATGCACGGCTTCCCGTACGACATCCACACGTATGCCGAAGTCGCGCCCATGCTGGCCGACGCGGGCTGCCGCGCGATCGTGCCGTACCTGCGCGGCTACGGCGCCACGCGTTTCCTGAGCGATGCCACACCGCGCTCGGGCGAACAGGCCGCGCTGGGCGCCGACCTGCTCGCGCTGCTCGACGCGCTGGGGATCGACCGCGCCGTGCTGGCCGGCTACGACTGGGGCGGCCGCGCCGCCTGCGTGGTCGCTGCGCTGTGGCCCGAACGCTGCGCGGGGCTGGTGTCCCTCAACAGCTACAACATCCAGAACATCGCGAAGGCGATGGAGCCCGATACGCCGGCCAACGAGCACAGCCTCTGGTACCAGTACTACTTCCACAGCGAGCGCGGGCGTGCCGGCCTCGACAAGGACCGCAAGGCGTTCACGAAGCTGCTGTGGAAGCTCTGGTCGCCCACGTGGAAGTTCGACGACGCCACCTTCGAGCGCAGCGCCGCCGCCTTCGACCACCCCGACTTCGTGGACGTGGTGATCCAGTCGTACCGCCACCGCTTCGGCCTCGTGCCGGGTGACCCGGCCTATGCCGACATCGAACGCCGCCTCGCGGCCCAGCCCACGATCACCGCGCCCGCCATCACCTTCGATGGCATCGACGACGGCGTGCGCCCGCCTGCCGACGCATCCGCCCATGCACACCGCTTCGGCGGTCCGCGCTCTCATCGTCTCGTGCCCGGCGCCGGCCACAACCTGCCGCAGGAAGCACCGCGCGTCTTTGCCGACGCTGTGCTCGAACTCGTGCCCGCAATGCGCGCCAAGACAACCCCGCAATGACCGACAACACTCCGAAGATTCTTTCCGAGCACCGCGCCTTCGGCGGCACGCAGCGCTTCCTCGAGCACCGTTCGCTTGAGATCGGCCTGCCGATGCGCTTCTCGATCTACCTGCCGCCGCAGGTTGCGCACGAACGCGTGCCCGCCCTGCTCTACCTCGCGGGCCTGACCTGCAACGAGGAAACCTTCGCCATCAAGGCCGGCGCGCAGCGCATGGCCGCGAGCCTGGGCATTGCGCTGATCGCGCCCGACACCAGCCCGCGCGGCGCCGAGGTCGAAGGCATTCCGGGTGCCAAGGACAACTGGGACTTCGGCATCGGCGCCGGCTTCTACCTCGACGCGCTGGCCGAGCCCTGGGCGACGCACTGGCGCATGGAAGGCTGGATCGTGCACGAGCTGCTGCCGCTGGTGGCCAGGCACTTCGCCATCGACGGCGAACGCATCGGCATCTTCGGCCACTCGATGGGCGGCCACGGCGCGCTCACGCTGGCGCTGCGGCATCCGGGGCGCTTCAAGTCGCTCTCGGCCTTCGCACCGATCTGCGCGCCCACGCAGTGCCCATGGGGCGAGAAGGCTTTCTCCGGCTACCTGGGCCTGCCCGGCGCCGACCGCGCGCAATGGCTGGCGCACGACGCCAGCGCGCTCATGAAATCGCAGGTCACGGCGCCCTATCCGCAGGGCATCCTCGTGGACCAGGGGCTGGACGACAAATTCCTGGCCGAGCAGCTGCACCCGGAGGTCTTCGAGGCCGCCTGCTTCGCGGCCGGCCAGCCGCTCACGCTGCGCCGCCACGCCGGCTACGACCACGGCTACTACTTCATCCAGAGCTTCATGGCGGACCACATCGCGCATCACGCGCAGACACTGCGCGCCTGAGGGTGTAAGGCCTCATCGACCACGGCGGCCCCGCGCCGTATCATGGGCCGCATGTCCGCAGCCCAGATTCCCGCCTTCCACCTGCGGTCGCGCGAAGGCGGGGCCGAAGAGAACATGGTGCTGGCCGGCATCTGGCGCCGGGCATGGATCGCGGCCAACCGGGACGTCCCGCACGTCGAGCCCATCGGCCACTGGCTGCACCGCGTGCATACCGAGTTCGGTCCGCCCGCCGACGTGGTGCTGGCAGAGCGCGAAGGCCAGGTGCTGGCGTTCATGGTGCTGCTGGCACAGCGCGAATACGTGGCCCAGCTCTTCGTCGAACCGCACCAGCGCAACCAGGGCCTCGGCAAGGCGCTGCTCGACGAAGCCTGCGTGCGCATTCCCACAGGCTGGCGGCTGCACGTGGCCGCCAGCAACACATCGGCGCAGCGCTTCTACGAGCGCTATGGCCTCGAACGCGGCGCGACCGACCGTCACCCCACGAGCGGACGCGAACGCATCGCCTACCATTGGTCGCCCTCGCGCCCGCCGTGGCGCGTCGGCTGAATGAACGACCTTCCATCCTTCGCTGCTGCCCCATGCGCATCGACCACATCGCACTCTGGACCACCGATCTCGAACGCTGCAAGCGCTTCTATGTCGACTACTTCGGCGCCACCGCCGGCTCGGGCTACGTGAACCCCGCCAAGGGTTTCGCCTCCTGCTTCCTGAGCCTGGGCGACGGCGCGCGCATCGAGGCCATGACCACGAGCACGCTCTCGCCGGTAGTGGCCGAAGCCGGCGCGCAGCGCATGGGCTGGACGCACCTCGCGATCAGCGTGGGCTCCGACGCGGCGGTGGACGAGCTCACCCGACGCCTGAAGGCCGACGGCTACCCGTTGCTCGACGGCCCGCGCCGCACCGGCGACGGCTACTACGAGAGCGTGGTGCTCGACCCGGACGGCAACCGCATCGAGATCACCGCCTGACCACTTCGCGTGACTTCTGCCCGGCACTACTCATGCACTACCTGCTGATCTACGAGACTGCACCCGACTACCTCGAACGCCGCGGCGAGTTCCGCGATGCGCACCTGGCGCTTGCCTGGCAGGCCGTCGAGCGCGGCGAACTGCTGCTCGGCGGCGCCACGGGCAACCCGCCCGACGGTGCATTGCTGCTGTTCGAAGCCGACTCGCCCAACGTGCCCTCGGCCTTCGCGAAGCTGGACCCGTATGTGCTCAACGGCATCGTCACGGGCTGGCAGGTGAAGGCCTGGAACACCGTGGTCGGCGCGCAGGCGTCGACGCCCGTGCGGCCCACCGCGAGTGCAGCGAGCCCCACCCGATGAGCGTATTCGTCCAAAGCCTGCATGAAGTCTTCGAGCGCCTGGGCCGCATCGAGACGAAGCGCATGTTCGGCGGCCACGGCGTCTGGCACGAGGGCCGCATGATCGCGCTGGTCGCCAACGACACGCTCTACCTCAAGTCCGATGCCGAAAGCGCCCCGCACTTCGACAGGCTGGACCTTCCGCCCTTCACCTATACGCGCCAGGGCAAGTCGATGCCGATGTCGTACCGGCTCGCGCCTGTCGATCTCTTCGAGGACCGCCAGGAAGCCGCGCTGTGGGGCCGCCTCGCCTACGAGGCGGCGCTGCGGTCCGGCCAGCCGCCGAAGCCGAAGAAGGTTCCCGCAAAGAAAGCCACAGCAAAGAAAACCGCAGTGAAGAAGACAAAGACAACAAAGACAACGAAAGCAGCCTCCCGGTGAGCCTGAATCCCAAGCTCCCGCCTCTTCCCGAGCGCGAACAGATCGCGCTGCTCGATCCCTTCGAAGGCCTCGGCCTGAAGGACATCGTGATCGTGCAGACACTGCAGGAAGCCGAGCGCGCCGCCGCCGCGCTGCTCGCGGCCGGCATCGCCGGCTTCGACACCGAATCCAAGCCCACCTTCGCGAAGAACGAAGTTTCTGGTGGCCCGCACGTGGTGCAGTTCTCCACGCGCGACACGGCCTGGCTGTTCCAGCTGCACCGCACCGAGTGCAACCCGGTGGTGGCTGCGCTGATCGCATCCACCGGGCTGCGCAAGGTCGGCTTCGGCCTCTCGGGCGACCTCACGCTGATCCGCAAGCGGCTGGGCATCGAGCCGCAGGCCGTGTTCGACATCGACGACGAATTCCGCCGTCGCGGCTACCGCAAGTCTGTCGGCGTGAAGGCGGCGGTGGCGCTGGTGTTCAACCGCCGCTTCATCAAGTCGCGCAAGGCGACCACGTCGAACTGGGCCAACAGGCAGCTCACCGAGGCGCAGATCCGCTACGCCGCGAACGACGCCCATGCATCGATCCGCGTGTACGACGCGCTCTTCGGCGGCAGCTGAAACTGGCGCGAGAGCCTCAGTCCCGCCCCGCCTCGATGATCGCCTGCGCGAGCCGCTTCGGGTTCGAGAAGAACATCTCGTGGCTGCCCGGGCACTCCACCAGCCGGAACAGGCCCAGCCGCTCCGACAGGCGCGGATGCCACGGCATGCCATGCGGCATCGCGATGTCCTGCTGGCAGTTGAGATAGGACTTGCCCAGCGCCAGCGCTGCCAGCGGCTGCTTCAGGCTGATCTTGTCGGTGAAGGTGCGGTACGGGTGCGGGTTGAGCTTCGCGTAGGCGGCCTCCGCGGTCGCGAAGTCGGCGTCGTTGATGAAGGCATCGCGCCAGATCTCGAAAGGCAGCGTCACGGCATTGCCGTTGGCGGCGGCCACGGCATCGAACATCGCCACGTAGTGCGGCGGCACCATGTCGTTGAGCGATTCGCCGTCCAGCGGCACGAAGGCATTGATGTAGACCAGCCGCTTCAGCCGGTGCGCAATGCGGTCGGCCACGCCCGAGATCACCATGCCGCCGTAGCTGTGGCCGACGAGCCGGACCTGCGTGAGGTTCTTTTCCTCGATGTAGCGCACGGCGGAGGCGATGGCGTCCTCCAGGCCGGTGACGGCGCGGTCGTCGCCGGGGTTGTTGCCCGCCAGGGTGGGGCAGTACACGGTGTGGCCCGCCGCGCGCAGGCCGTCGGCCACGGCTTCGATCTCGGCACCGGTGTGCCACGCGCCGTGAACGAGAACATAGGTATCGGACATGGGTGTCTCTTTCGTTGTTGCGATGGAGAGGGACTTTAGGAATAACGCGATGCCGCGAATGGCCGATGCCTGCCACGCGGATGGCCGGTTCGCGCCAGTTCAGCGCCGGCGCCGCAGTTCGCCGGGTGTGGCGCCCAGGTGCGCGCGGCATTGGCGCACGAAGTGTGAAGCATCGGTCAGCCCGACGCGATACCCGATTTCGGCGATGCCGAGCCGGTCGAATCGTGCATCGCCCAGCATCCGGCGCGCCGCCGCCATGCGGAAGCCCGCCAGTGCGCCGGCGAAGGTGGTCGCGCCCTCGCCTTCGCATCCGGCCAGGCAGCGGTGCAGGCTGCGCTCCGAAATTCCGAGCACGCGCGCCACGCTCGCGGCCGTGAGGCCGGGCTCGGCATGGCGCTCCCGCGTGGCGTCGAGCACGCGGCGGCGCAGCGCGGCGCGTGCTCCCCTCGTCGCCGCGTCCGGATGACCTCGTCCGGTCGCCAGCGCCAGCAGGCCGCCGAGCTGATCGCCCAGCAGTTCAGCGGGCATCGGCGGCTTTGCGGCCATCTCCGGCGAAAGCTGCCGCACGAAGCCGCACAGCACGCCGCCCCAACCCGCGTGCCCGTCGATGCGCCGCGCCACCTGGTCGCCGGCATCGGGAATCCACGAGTCGACCCAGGCCGTGGGCAGTTCGAGCGAAATGGTGTCGGCCGATTGCAGCAGGTGGAATTCGTAGAGCCGGCGCGAATCGACCAGCACTGCATCGCCCGGCAGCAGCCGTGCAGAGCGGCCGTCCTGCACGGCCACCCAGGCCGAGTCGGTCTTGCACAACAGATAGAAATAGTTGTTGCGGCTGTGGGCAATGGCGCGGCGCGTGCGGTAGACGTCCTGCGCGCTGCCGCGCACCTGGTTGACGACGATGGGGCCGAGCGGCGCCGATTCGAGGGTGGCGCCGAAGCTGGCCGCCACCGGACTGGTCACGTCCATCTCCAGGAAGCCCTCGCAGACCGCGCCCACCCAGTAGTCGAGCCGCTGCGCGGCAGGCACGGCATCGGTGGACCAGCGGTGGATGGCGGCATTGCTCATGGAATCGACCTTCGTGCCCGGCGCGACGTGGGAGGCAGCAAGATACCCAAGCCACGCCCTCTTGCCAATCGGGTATAGACCGCCTCCGACGCTCCCGCAGGCCCGGCACCGGCAAAATGGCCCTCGAACCAAACCAGTGCGCGGGCCGCTCCGCGCACGCACATGTCAAAGGAAGGGCAAGACCGGCCATGAGCAACAAAAGCGATTTCGGACTGATCGGCCTGGCCGTGATGGGCCAGAACCTCGTGCTGAACGTGGAAAGCCGCGGCTTCCAGGTCAGCGTCTACAACCGCACCGAAGCCACCACCGAAGCCTTCATTGCCGCCAACCCGGGCAAGAAGCTGGTCGGCGCGAAGACCCTTGAAGAGTTCGTGCAGAGCCTGGCGAAGCCTCGCAAGATCCAGATCATGGTGAAGGCCGGCGCACCGGTCGACCAGGTGATCGAACAACTCATTCCGCTGCTCGACAAGGACGACATCGTCATCGACGGCGGCAACAGCCTCTACACCGACACCGAGCGCCGCGACGCCTACCTGAGCAGCAAAGGCCTGCGCTTCATCGGCGCGGGCGTGTCGGGGGGCGAGGAAGGCGCGCGCAAGGGCCCGTCGATCATGCCGGGCGGGCCGCTTTCCACCTGGGAGGTGATGAAGCCGATCTTCGAGAGCATCTCGGCCAAGGTGGACGGCGAGCCCTGTGTCATCCACATCGGCCCCGGCGGCGCGGGCCACTACGTGAAGATGGTGCACAACGGCATCGAGTACGGCGACATGCAGCTCATCTGCGAGGCCTACAGCCTCTTCAAGGCAGCCGGCTTCACGACCGACGAGATGGCCGCCATCTTCAGCGACTGGAACGACGGCGAGCTGCAGAGCTACCTGATCCAGATCACCGCCAAGGCGCGGGAGCAGAAAGACCCGGAAACCGGCAAGCCGATCGTCGACGTCATCCTCGACAAGGCCGGCCAGAAGGGCACGGGCCAGTGGACGCTGATCAACGCGGCCGAGAACGCGGTGGTCATCAGCACCATCAACGCGGCCGTGGAAGCGCGCGTGCTCTCGTCGCAGAAGAAGGCGCGCGTGGCGGCCAGCAAGGTGCTGCAGGGGCCGAAGATCGAACTGTCGGTGGAGAAGAAGGCGCTGGTGGCCAAGGTGCACGACGCGCTCTACGCCTCGAAGGTCATCAGCTACACGCAGGGCTTCGACCTCATCAAGACCATGGGCGACAAGAAGGGCTGGGGCCTCGACCTGGGCGGCATCGCCTCCATCTGGCGCGGCGGCTGCATCATCCGCGCGCGCTTCCTGAACCGCATCACCGACGCCTTCCGCACCGACCCGGCCCTGGGCAACCTGATGCTCGACCCGTTCTTCAAGGACCTGCTGAACCGCACGCAGCAGAACTGGCGCGAAGTGGTGGCGCTGGCGGTGGGCAACGGCATTCCGGTGCCGGCCTTCAGCGCCTCGCTGGCCTACTACGACAGCTACCGCACCGAGCGCCTGCCGGCCAACCTGCTGCAGGCGCAGCGCGACTTCTTCGGCGCCCACACCTACGAGCGCATCGACAAGCCGGAAGGCCAGTTCTTCCACACCGACTGGCCCGAAGTCATCGGCTGATCGACCGGGGCGATGCCATGCCGGCCCTCGACTACCCCAGCCACCTGGTCGAGGACTGGCAACTGGGCGACGGCACGCCGGTGCGCATCCGCCCGATCCGCGCCGGGGACCTGGCGATGCACACGGCCTTCGTGAACGGCCTCTCGAAGGAAACCGGCTATCGCCGCCTGCTGTCGCCACGAACGCCGCAGCCCGACGAGCTGTGGCGCATGACGCACATCGACTACGAACACGAGCTCGCGCTCATCGCAACCACCGTGGTCGATGGTGCCGAGCAGCAGATGGGCGTGGTGCGCTACGTGCGCGGCGAGACGCCAGAGACTGCGCACGTCGCCGAGTTCGCCATCGTCATCGCCGATGCATGGCAGCACCGCGGCGTCGCCCACAAGCTCATGAGCAGGCTGATCGAGGCTGCCACGGCGGCAGGCGTGAAACAGCTGGCCGACATCACGCTCTACGACAACACCGGCATGCTGGCGCTGGCACGCAGGCTGGGCTTCAAGGTGCAGCGCGATCCGGGCAACCCGAACGTCACGCGTCTGCGGCTGGCTCTGGACGCATCTGCGTCCTGAGCAAGGATCGGGGATGCGAGCGAGCACGACATCGCAGCGATCCATTCCGGTGGCGCGATGCTGCGGCGGTGCCCGACGGGCGCTTTCAGGAACTGCCCGAACCCGACGGCATAGCGTGTCTTCGGCCGCCCGGCGCTCACCGCCTTCGCAATGGTGTCGGCAATCAACTGCGGGGGCGACTGGCGCTTGCGGCTCGCCTCGCCGACCATCGACAGTGCCATCGCCTTGGCCTGGCCCGCGTATGCGCCCTTGCCCGACACGTCGCGCAGCTTGTCGGCGGCGGTGTCGGCCCACTCGGTCCTGATGCCGCCCGGCTCGATCACCACCACGTCGACGCCGAAGGGCTGGACTTCCATGCGCAGGCAGTCGCTGATGGCCTCGAGCGCGAACTTGGTGCCGTGGTACCAGGCGCCCAGCGGCGTGTGGATCTTGCCGCCCATCGACGTGATGTTGACGATGGTTCCCGAGCGCTGCGAGCGCATGTGAGGCAGCACCAGCTGGGTCATCGATGGCATCGAGGCGATGTCTCCGTCGCCGTCGACGCCCCGTCACTCCCCGCCCTCAGTTCAGACGCATGGCATGGCGCGCGGTGTCCGCCGTCGGCCCCGTCCATTCCTGGAAGGTCCGGTAGAAGGAACTCGGGTCTTCGAACCCGAACAGAAAGGCGATCTCTCCTCCCGACACGGAGGTGTTCGCCAGATAGCGGCGCACCAGTTTCTCGCGCGTGCTGCTGACCAGCATCCGGAAGTTTCCCCCCCTCGTCCTCCAGGTGGCGCTGCAGCGTGCGCTTGCTCACGGCCAGGCGGTCCGCGACCACGTCGACGGTCGCCGCATTGCTCGGCAGCAATTCGAGCAGCAGCGCCTTCACCCGCTCCGCGGTGGTTGCCGTGGCGTCGAGTTCGCCGAGCCGTCTGCGCAGGTCGGGTTCGAAGACGCGCCACATGCCCTCGTTGAGCGGCAGGAACGGGCGAAGTGCGTCGGCTGCGGCAAAGGTGATGGCCGCATGCGGGCCGCGTTTCACCGGCACGCCGAAATACTCCTCGTACCGCCTGCCGTGCGCTGTGGCCGGGAGCACCGGCAGTGCCACGCGCTTCGCCTTGACCGGCTCCCGCGTTGCGAGCCGCGCCGGCAAGTCGCAGGCACGATCACGCCGCCGGGCCAGGGACGGGCGCCCAGTCCTGCTGGCCGAGCTTCTCCATCGCCATCTCGACAAAGACCGCCACCGCGTGCGGAACATGCTGCCGGCTGGCGTAGATGACGCTCAGGCCGCGGCCCGCCCGCATGTACTGCGGCAACACCGGCACCAGCATGCCGGAGGCCACCTCGGACACCGTGAGGATCGAGGGCAGCGCCGCAATGCCCAGGCCGGCACAGGCCGCCTTCAGCAGCACGCCCTGCACGTTGCTGATGACGCGGCCTCTCACCCGCACGTCCTCCTCCACGCCGTCGGGGCCCTGCAGGCGCCAGGTGGACAACCTGCCGGCATCCGGCGGCTGCGTCACGCAGTCGTGCTCGGCGAGCTCCCGCAGGCTGGCGGGCGCGCCGCGCGCCGCCAGGTAGGCCGGGCTGGCGAGAAGGCCGCCGTAGCTGTTGAAGATCCTGCGCGCCACGAAGCTCGAATCGCGCAGGGGGCCGCCACGGAAGGCGACGTCGATGCGCTCGGCGATGAGGTCGACCACGACATCGCTGAGAACGAAGTCGAGCCGCACCCGTGGATGCGCGGCCAGGAAGTCGGCCACCCACTCCATCTTGAAGAACTCGAAGAAGCTGGCCGGCGCCGCCACCCGCACCAGGCCGCTCGGCTCCTGGCCGCCCGCGACCTGCAGCCGACCGGCGCTGATCAACGCCTCGACGGCGGGGCCGCATCGCTCCTGGAAGGACTGGCCCGCGCTGGTCAGCGCCAGCTTGCGGGTGGAGCGCTGCAGGAGCCGGGTGCCCAGGTGCGCTTCGAGCTGCCGGATGCGCCGGCTCACGGTCGCCGACGGCACGCGCAGCTGCCGCGCGGCTTCCGCGAAGCTGCCGAGACGCGCAACTTGCACGAACATCGCGACTTCGTTCAGGTCGAGCACGGGGATTCTTTTCTTTCTGCCGATGACCGGGCCCGGTCCGCGCATGGCGCCGGGCTGCAGGACGCAGACTCCTCTCCTGTCCTCAGAAGTCCATGTCCTTGTCCACGTCCTGCGTCTTGCGGCGTGCCAGGGCGAGGTTGGCGCGCTGCTTGTCGAGCACGACGTAGAGGAAGACGCCCTCCTTCGATGCCGAGGGGCGGATGATGTGGTACTGCCTGCCGAGGGTGATCAGCACGTCCTCGATCACGTCGCTCAGGCCCAGCGCGCGCATGGTCTTGAGCTTGGCGCGCACCACTTCCGTGTTGCCGGCGGCGGCCACCTCCATGTCCACGCCAGATCCCGCGGCGCCGAGGATCATGCCGCTGCCCGAGTCGACGACGGCCGCGCACATGGCGCCGTCGATGGTGAGGATGTCGTCGAGCGTCTGCTTGATGGATGCCAAGTTTTTCTCCTGTCAGATTGTTGGAGGGGTTGCTGCGTGCCAAAAATGAAGCCCGCGCGCCACGCAAACACGCGCGGGGAAAGATCCGCTCTCATGCCTCGGCGAGGGTCCTGCCGAGCTGGGTCGCCCTGTAGGCCACGAGCGCCGGCACCGCGCTGTCGCGGGCCAGCACGTTGATGACGAGTTCCACGTCGCGCCGGTGAACGCTGCAGAAGATCGCGAAGCCCGATTCCGTCAGGATCATCACGCTCTTGTGGCGGCCGAGCCCGCCCTCCTGGGAAACCACGCCGCCGATCGCCACGATGGAGCTGGCCATCGCGGCCACGCGGACGGGGTCCGCATCGCCGGTGCCCGCGGAAGCGACGTCGAAGCCGTCCGCTGTGGACACCACGGCGACGGTCACGCCGATCAGCTCGTCGACCAGCTTCTGCACCTCGCGTTGCGCGTGCGCGATTGCCGTTCTCGATAGGCCATGTCGAATGCTCACTCCGTCTCTCCTCGCAGGTCGGCTTCGAGCTGCATCAGCAGCGTGTCGATCAGCAGGACCACGTCGGCCCTTTTCCGCACGTCGACGCCGAGGATCGGAAACACCCGGCCCGTGGCCGCGAGGCACTCCGCGTAGTCGTCGAGGCTGGGCACGGGGTGGGCCTCCATGCGCCCCACGCCGACGACGCAAGGCAGGGTGCGCAAGGCTTCGGCAAAGCCGTCCAGGTAGACGGACAGATCGGACAGCGGATTGGGCCGCGAGTTGTCCATCAGGACGATCAGGCCCAGCGCGTTCCTCGCGAGGATCTTCCAGAGAAAGTCGAAGCGGGCCTGCCCGGGCGTGCCGAACAGGCGGACGCGGTCGCCGTTGTCCAGCGTGAGCTGGCCGAAGTCCAGGCCCACGGTGGTGCGCGCCTTGTCTATCGACGTGTCGGAGTTGTAGACGTCGGTCACGACCGGCTCGATTTCGCTCACGCAACCGATCGCGGTCGTCTTGCCCGCTCCCACGGTGCCTGTGACGAGGATCTTGTGCTCCTTCATGGCGTTCAGATGCCCAGCCGTCGGCGAATGACGTTGACGAGGCCCCGCGCGAAGTCTCCGCCGCGCACCGCCGCCTCGCCTTTCAGCACCGGGGGCAGCATCGGCGGCTCCACGTGCAGCTCCAGCACGCCGGCTTTCTTCAGCGCGTGCAGGAACGAAACGCACTGGGCGAACGGGAGCTGGCTGATGTCGGCCAGCTCGCTCGCATTCAATGCGCGCCGCGCCAGCAGGCTCGCCATGCGGATGTTGTCGAGGTCGTTGCGCAGCAGCATGGCCGGCGGCCAGCGGCGCAGCATGAATCGCTCCGCGTCGGAAACCTCGACCTCCAGGGCGGTCTGCTCGTGCAGCGTGAGGCCGCCGGGCTGGGCCTCGCGCAGCGCATGCTCGATGCTCCTGAGCCACTGCTGCAGCCTGTCGGCGCGTATGGGCCGCTCCATCGTGCCGGGCTGCCCGCCCGAATTCATGCGAGTGAGCCTGAGCACGGCGGCAGCCATGCCGACCACCCTGGGGTATTCGTGCTCCACGGCCGGGCCGTCGACCAGCAGCGCGTCGTACGGCGGTGCGTCGACCAGCTGCCAGGCAAAGCCGGCGTCGCTCGCGGACAGCCTCACGATCGTCCGGATCACGATGATCTCGGCGACGGGCAACTTGTAGACACCGAGTCTCAGCACTGCCTTCTCCTGTCCTGCGCATTCATGTCAGTTCATCGCCGGCACTTCGCGCCAATTCAGAAGGCGCAGCGAGATGCCGCTCGCCAGATCGGCATCGACTTTCCGGGTCTCGCCCTTGGTGGTTCCCGCGACGATCCGGGTGGTGCCGTCCACGCTGACGAAGCGCAGGTCGATGACCGAGTTGGAGACACCGACGAAACCGGTGGTCGCCGGCAGCAGTACCGATCTGCCGGTGCCGTAGTTGACGGCATAGATCCGGCTCTGCCCCGAGGGGCTGCAGGCGTCGCCGGTGGTCAGCAGGCTGGAGAAGCCGACGATGCCGTTGAATGCGGTCGGATTGATCACCATGCGCCAGCCGACGCCGCCGGTGGCGCCCAGGTCGAGGTACCAGCCCTTGGACGTGCTCGACAGCGTGATGCCCGCCGTCACGTCGCTCACTTGGGTGAGCTGGCTGCGCGTGATGGACGTGCTAACGGCGTTGAAGGCCCCGGCTGTGCCGTCGAGGATGGCGTAGAAGGTCTGCGTCGCGGTCGAATTCACGTCGGACGAATCGAGCAGCCTGCCGGTGCCCAGCAGCACGAAGCGCTTGCGCGTGACGGGATGGATCTCGATCAGCGGCGCGGTGGTGACGGGTTGCGCATTCTTGGAATCGTCGGTCAGCGTGGCCAGCAGGGTCGGTGCCGGATAGGCGCCGGTGCTGCCCTTGTCGGCCGTGAGATCGAAGCGCCAGAGCTGGCCGTCCAGGTCGCCCGCGTACACCGAGTCGGTTGTGTTGTCGCCGAAGTCCGCGACGTAGGCCGAGGCCTGCGTCAGCCCGTTGGACGACGTGGGCGTGGCGATCTTCTCGAGCAGCGCGCCGGTATTGGGGTTGACGATGTACAGGTAGCCCTTGCCGTCGCTGTTGCCGTAGCCCGAGGTCAGCATCACGACCCAGCCGTACTTCTTCGTCTTCACGACGATGGGGGCGCCGTAGCTGTAGCCCATGGTGGTGTCGCTGAACTCCCACTTCACCTGTGCCGCGACGGCGGCCTCGGTGCTCATGCTCGCGGGGTCCGTCACGTCGATGGCATAGTAGCTCTTGCCGCCCTTGCCCAGGCCGCCGACGAGCAGCGAATGCCAGTCGGCGCCGCTGCCGTCGCTCTCGGTGGTGAAGGTGCCGCCTGCGTTGCCCAGGTCGACGTCGAAGGCCAGCGGCGTCGCGTCCACGTAGTAATGGTGGGCATAGCTCGGATTTCCGAGCTGCGCGAGCCCGTCGACCTGCGGCGTGCCGTTCGGCCCCTGGAACAGCGCACTGGGCACATAGGCGAACTGCTCGGTGCCGGCGGTGCTTCCCTTGAGCGCGCCGTTGAAGGCATGCAGCATGCCGTCGTTGGCGCCGACGTAGACCATGGTGGGACGAGCGTTCCACTTCGTCTTGAAGGCTGCGTAGCCCGGGTTGCTGTTCTCCGTGTAGCTGGAGCCGGGCACTCCCACGGGCGTCACCTTGGCATTGACGATGTCGCCCAGCAGCAGCGTCCGGCTGCGCAGGGCCTTCGTGCTGCCGGTGGCGGTCGAGGTGCTTTCGTTGGTGCGGTCGCCGCGCAGGTAGTTGAGGTAGTCGGTAGAGGTGTTGCTCTTTGCGTAGGAAGGCGCCAGCGCGGCCAGCTGGGCCGTGGCGATGCTGGTGGCGCGGAACGCCACGCCCTTGCTGCCGTTCCAGGTGGCGACGCGACGCGCGGTGTCCCAACCGCCGCTGGCCAGTTGCGCCTCGAGCGTGGTGCTGCTCGTCCATGCGGTCGCGGTGGACGGCGTTCCGTCGCTGGCGAAGCTGATGGTGCTGGCCGTGAGCACGCCGGTCCATCCCTTCGAGTCGTATTGCGATGCGTACGAAGCGCTGCCAGCGGAAGAAACCTGCGCACTGGAGAGCGAGAACGAGGTGGTGAAGGCCTGGATGGCGTTCGCGATGTCGATGAACGCAGCCTTCAGGCCGCTCACCATCTGCCCCGCGTTGCCGGCCAGGAAGTAGTTGTCGGGCCGCAGGCGGGAGGTGCCGTTCATGTTGATGCTCTCGCCCGACGCGTTCCACCAGCTCTGCGTGAGCGGCGTCTTGGTGTTGGCGGGGTCGTAGTTGGAAGGCAGGCTGAAGCCGCCGTACTTGGCCGCCAGGTAGTAAGGGTTCAGGTCCTCGGCCCGCTGGTACTCCATGACGTCCATCCAGTAGGTGGAGATGTTCTGGACGCCGGTGAGGTCGGGCCGGATGTCGTTGACGTGCGCGCCGTAGGCAAGGCCCGCGATGTAGTAGGTCGAATCCGTGCCGCCGGTCCTCCACCACGGCGTGGTGGCCGAGAAGCCTTCAAGCGTCTGCAGGTTCTTCGTCCAGGTGTCGGCCTTGTTGAGCGTGTCCGCCGTGACGGCCGAAGGCGCGGCGCGCCCGCTCTTCACGATCGAGCTGCCGCCCACGTTGTAGTCGTAGTGCGTGTGGTCGTCGCCGATGCCCAGGATGAAGTTCTTCTGGCACGAGTAGGCGATGGGGTCCTTGCCGCTCCAGTCGATCACGGCGGGAAAGCCGTCGAGCTTTGCATCCCGGCCCGCCGCGCCCGTGGCCACCGAATTGGTCCACTCGGGCACGTTGCCAAGGTTCTCGAAGTAGCGCACGGTCGCGTAGTAGAGCTCGCTGACGTTGTCGTACGTCATGTAGGTCTTGGCGGCCTGCCCGAACTTGTTGAGGTAGTTCATCACCCCGCTCTGCGAAACGCCGCTGGCCGTGGCGGAGACCGTGTCGGGGTTGGTGTTCATGATGCCGGTGGTGGCATCCCATTCGCCGCGGGTGTTGGTGACCACCGCGGTGGACAGCGGCTGCGGATACGTCGGGCCGATGAAGCCCATGGGGGCACGCATCACGCCGCCCTGCTGCGTGTTGCCTCCGGCGTTCAGGTAGGAGAAGGCGCCATAGCGGATCTTGTTGGCGTTCTGCTGCAGCAGGCCCTCGGGCTTGTAATTGCTTCCGTACTTGACGCAGTTGGCCTCCACGCCGCCGGCGGCAGCGGACGAGTCGCAGACCTTCACGCGCACGTAGACCTGGTAGACCGACTTCGCGCCGTTGTTCCTGTTGGCCGAATCAAGGTCGCTCAAGTCCGTTGCGGTCTTGCTGGGGTCGCCCGTGCCGGTGAACACCATGGTGGTGCCGCGCGACCAGATGCTGGAGTTGAAGTTGCTCCAGTTGCTGAACGGCGTGACGGAAGACACAAGCGTCGCGGGCAGCTTGTGGCCCGTGCCCTGGTCCGTTCCGCGCAGGGGAAAGTTGCTCACCGATCCCTGTGCCGAGCCCCATGCCTTCTCCAGGATGGTCTGGCTCGTGGTGTCGATGCTGCGGTAGCCGCCCGACAGCGCCCAGCGGAACGGATCGATGGTCTGCATCGCGGCCCAGTTCATGAAGTTGCCGCTCCACTGGCCCGAGCAGCTGTGCTTGTTGGTGCCGGTGGACGCGCCCGCGGGCTGGAAGTAGCTGTCGGATGCTGCGTTGCCCGCCACCGCCGGGGCGACGTACTGGTACGTGTAGCACTTCTTCGGATCGAAGTAGCCGAGGTACTCGCTGGCGTCGGCGTAGTCGCCGAGATTGGCCACGCTGATGGCGGTGGGGTACTCGACCGACAACGCCAGCGCCAGGTTGCCCGGCACATCGGACGTGGCGAACACCGGCTGGTCGGAGAGCTTCAGCGTCGTCGCCGCCGTGGTCGTGCCCGGCACGGCCAGCAGCAATGCGAAGGCGACCACCGCACCGATGCCGAAGGCCGTGAACGGCGCGGCAGGCGCGACAGGCGCAGGAGGCAGGCGACGGAAAACGCGTGTCATGGCGATGCGGTGCTTTCTCATCAATCTGGCTTGGTGAACGTCGACTGCAGGAACACCTGCGTTTCGCGCGGCCCGCTGACCCGCATGCTCAGGCGGTAGACGGTGGCCGTCGGCGGGGCCGGCGGCGGCATCGGGCCTGCCGTGCCGCCGCTGGGCGCGGCGGAAGACTGCACGCAGTTGGCACTGGTGGCCGTGCCGCTGCCGGTGCAGAGGCGATCGATCACGTAGCGGATGCTCACCTGCGCGGTGGTGTCCACGATGTCGTTGGACGTCTTTCCCACGCTCGCGAAGGAGGAATCGTCGAGCAGCGCCGTGGGCATGCCCTGCGCGTTGGTGTCGAGCCTGCTCGCCTTGAAGTTCTCGGCCGGCACGTCGTCCGTCGCGGTGGCCAGCGTGCCTGTGGCGGCGAACTTGGCGAGCACCGCCGAGACCGCCCGCTCGCCCTGGTTGACGAGGTCGCGCCTGAAGGCCAGGTTGCCGGCGGAGGCCAGCGAGGAGTGCATGGAACGCACCACCGCGACACCGCCCGCCAGCAGGATCACGAGGACGATGAGGCAGAACAGCAGGACGACGCCGCGCTCGCGCTTCGCCGCCCCCGGTAGCGTGGGCAACTTCGTCTTCATGGCAGCAGGAGCATGTTGCGCAGCGGGACGGTGAAGTCGACGACGCGATAGCGGTAGTTCTGATCGTCCGTGCCGTTCAGGCTGACGGTCTGCGCGAGCGATTTCTTCGCGGCGTCCACGGCATCGCCGAACAGGGTGAGCGAAGCGGATGACACCGGGTCTCTTTCCTTGCTCGCGCTGCGCATGACCAGCGCGACGCGGACCGCCACGATCTGACGCAGCGTGGCGGTCGTCGTCATGACGGTGGCGATGTCGTAGCCCGTCGCGCCCGGGTCGGCCCAAGCGTCGAGGATGCCGTCGCCGTTGGTGTCCAGGCCATAGAGAGCGCGCATCTGGATCACGCCGTCGGCCAGCGCCTGCGCGGTGGTGGTTCCCCCGCCCTGCAGCAGGTCGTAGCCGTAGAGCGTGCTGTTGTCGCCCACGCCGAAGAGCTGGAACTGGACGTTGCCGTTCGCCGGGTTGCCCAGCGGCGTGACGTAGGTCGAGGTGCTGGCGGCCAGGGTCTGCAGCGAGGTGGTCTTGCCGGCCGTGTAGTAGGTGCCGCCCACGGTGAGCACCTTGGCCGAGGTACCAGTCACCTGCTCGAGCAGGCAGTCGGTGGTGCCGTTCTGGCTCACCAGCACGAGGTCGCCGGTGGAGATGCCGACTGTGTTGTCCATCGAGAGCGTGGTTGCGCTGCCGGGGTCCGTCAGGCCGCGCGGCACGCCGCCGGCCACCGCATCGCCGCCCATGACCACCAGCACGTCGGAGCCGGCGTCGGGCTGGCTCTTGGCGATGAGCAGCGGTGCGACGCGCAGGTTCGCCGGCGCGCCGGCCAGGAAGCTCTTCTTGAAGGGCGCCGGGAATGCATTCGAGGACGGCAGCAACGATGCCGCATTGAGCTTGCAGCCGAACACGCCCCGGTCGGTCGGCTGCGTGGACTGGCTCAGGCTCGAGCCGGCGCTGCGCAGCGCCCGGTCGAGCAGGTAGGAGGCGTACGCGCCGGCCTGGTCCATGTCGTTGGTCGACGTGGTGGTGCGCCTCTTCGCCTCTCCGACCGTGATGACGCTGGTGACGGCCAGCGTCACCACCAGCCCGATGACCATGGCCACGAGCAGCTCGATCAGGGAGAGGCCACGCTGCCGGAACGGCAGCGCCGTGGGGAAGGCGTGCCTCATGGCAGCGTCACCCGCGTGGAGAAGGTGCTGCCGTCGGTGTCCGCGCGGGCAGGAGCCCGCCAGGTGATCGTGATGTCGGCGCTGTTGGAGGCCACGGAGGTCACGGTGACGCCGCCGTCCGGCAACCCGCCATTCGCCGGATCGGCCACGCGCTTCTGCCAGGCCGAGCCCGCGCTGGTGTCCACGGTGACCGACTTGCCCAGCCACATCGCGCTGGCGATGTCGTTGGCCAGCAAGGCAGCGCGGTTGCGGTCCTCCGCATCCGTCGACAGCGAGATGGCGCGCGCCTGCAGGCCGACGAGGCCGAGCACGCCGAACGAGAAGATCAGGATGGAGACCAGCACCTCGAGCAAGGCGAATCCCGACTGCCGCTGCGAGCCGGAAGAAGCCGAAAAAGGAAGTCTTCTTTTCATGGACAGCCGTCGGGGGAATCGGTCAGCTTGCGGGCCGGATCGCACATGCGGACCTGCCCTCCCAATGCGACCAGCACGCGCAGCGGGCGGTCGGCGCCGGGGGACAGGGAGACGTCGTAGGTCTGCAGGGGCGAGGGAGTGCCGCAACTGGCACCGCTCACGTCGGTGTCGGTGTTCGTCACCACCCGCCCCATGGCGTTGAAGCAGACGGCCGCGGGGCCGCTGATCTGCACGCCGGATGCGACGTCGGAGAGCACGCCGGCCTGCACGAACGCGCTGTTCGCGTCCAGGCTCGACTTGGAGACGTTGATCGACCAGCCGCTGCCGTTGGCAACGGCCGTCAGGCTGGTCTGCGGCGCCGGGCTGTTGGTCAGCGAGAACACCATGGGCCGGCTGCGGCGCAGCGCCTCGGCCTGCGCGAAGCGCAGCCCGTTCTGCAGCGAGTCGCTCACGGTACGGACCTTGTTGTTGTTGATCCAGGTGGTGAACGAAGGCATGGCCAGCATCGCCAGGACGCTCAGCAGCACGATCGTCACCATCAGCTCGATGAGGGTGAAGCCCGTTGCAAGGCGCATGCGGCGGCGATCTTTCATGTCGGGCATGCCTGTCCGCGCCGGGTCACCCAGGCCTTGTCGCAGCCGGTCCAGCCCGACCCGCTGCTGATCGTGGTGGACTGCACGCCGAGCTGGTCCACGTAGAAGGTGAAGCCGTTGGTCGGGCCGGAGCCGACGGCCTGCAGCTTGTAGGTCGTCGCGGTTGCAGCGGGACTCGTGGTGCACGACAGCGTGAAGTAGCCGACGACGTTGGTCTTGTTGCATGGAGCGACGAAGCTGCCGGTCTTGAGATAGCTCCGGTTGTCCTGGTAGAAGCGCTCCATGTCCGCGCGCAGGGCCGCCAGGCCGTTGGTGCCGTCGACGAGCTGGCCGCGCAGCACGTAGTCGCGGTAGCTGGGCAGCGCGACCGCTGCGAGGATGGCCACGATGGCCACCGTGACCATGACCTCGATCAGCGTGAAGCCGGTGGGGCGGCGCACGCGCCGCTCGCCGCCTGGTTGCTTCGCCGTGCTCATGGAGCGTATCTGCATCCGTTTCCTTTCCCTGTGACCAAGAAAATCCATTCATTCCCGAAGGCGGGAAACTCGATGAAAATGAATGAATTGGCCCGCATTGAAAACTCGTCCAATTCAAGTCAATCCAGGACGCCGCCACTCGCAAACGAAATTGGATTGCCGATACATGTGTCCATTGAAAGACATCATGTGACAATTGTTTACGATCTTTGTCGCTTTCTACTAGCGCACAAAGTGAGATTCAGCCACTCAAATTTCGATGCAATCGATGCAGGCTCGATAGACAATGCGCACCAAAACAAGGCCAATTGCCCCAATATGGCTCACCCGGCAGGAAGGTGAATTAGGCTATTTTTTGGTCAATTGGATAAAAAATTGACGCGCCCTGTACTCACGGAATCGAAGCGCCCGAAGACGGCGTCCACTCCCGCAGGCTGAGCTTTTCCACCGCCATGTCGACGAAGGCCGAGACGGCCAGCGGCCGCTGCTGGCGGCTTGGATAGACGACGCTCAGCCCGCGCCCCGCCCGCATGTACCCCGGCAGCACGGGCACCAGCCGGCCCGCGGCCACTTCCGCCGCCGTCAGGATCGCCGGCAGCGCGACGATGCCCAGTCCTGCGCACGCAGCCTCGCGCAGCGCCACCTGGACATTGCTGGTGAAACGCCCGCGCACGCGCACTTCTTCTTCCACGCCGTCGGGGCCTTGCAGGCGCCAGACGGCGAAATTGCCGGTGTCCGGCGGCTGCGTCACGCACGCGTGCTCGCCCAGCTCCCGCAGGTCGGCGGGCGCGCCGTGCGCCGCGAGGTAGGCCGGGCTGGCAAGAAGCCCGCCGTAGCTCGCGAAGATCCTTCGCGCCACGTAGCTCGAGTCTTCCAGGGGCCCGATGCGGAACGCGACGTCGATGCGGTCGGCGATGAGGTCGGCCGGAAGGTCGCTGAGCACGAAGTCGAGCTGCACCAGCGGATGCGCGGCCAGAAAGGCCGACACCCACGCCATGTCGAAGTATTCGAAGAAGCTCGCCGAGGCGGCCACCCGTATCGGCCCGCTCGGCTCCTGGCTGCCCGCGACGTGCGATTGCCCGGCTTCGATCAGTTCCTCGACCGCCGGGCCGCAGCGCTCGTGAAAAGTCTGGCCCGCACTGGTCAGGGTGAGCTTGCGGGTCGAGCGCTGCATCAGCCGGGTTCCCAGGCGCGCCTCGAGCTGCTGGATGCGGCGGCTCACGGTGGCCGACGGCATGCGCAGGTGCCTGGCCGCCTCGGCGAAGCTGCCCAGGCGCGCCACTTGCACGAACATGGCGACTTCGTTCAGATCGAGCACGGAATCCTTCCTTGATTGAATGATTGGCTGCAATGCATTTGCTGCCTCATCAATTCCATGATTGCTATCGATCCATCATCGATTTGCAATCGCTCCGTTCAAAAGAAAGAGACAAATCGCCCTATTGCCATGAAAAATGGAATTCAAACTGAGCAGCAGCTGACTTATTGGAATTGACAGGAAGCCGGATAAACAATCCGCAAACTGCTTCGCCGTTGCGGCAATATCCATCTTCGAGATTGGTTATAGATGGTAACGAGTAATTAATCTAATCCATTACCCACCATCCAGGTGGGTCGGCCCTCCTGCCCGTATTTCTTTTCGTCCGGATTTCCATGCAAGCCTTTCCCGATGCGGCCGCATTGCGCGCGCCACGCTCCCTGGACGATCTGCTCCTCTACCGGCTGTCCCGCGCCGTGCGCGCCGGCAGCGGCATGGCCACCCGCCTCGTCGAAGGCGGCTTCGGCATCACGCATCGCGAGTGGGGAATGATCGGCATGCTCGCGCAGATCGGCGAGATCACCTCCTCTGCATTCGCCGAACGCCTGCAGCTCGACCGGGTGCGCACCTCGCGCGGCCTGCGGAGCCTTTCCGAGAAGAAGCTGGTGGAGCGGCGGCGCGATGCCGAGGACGGCCGCGAAGTGCACGTGCGGCTGAGCGCCACCGGCCGCGAGCTGTGCAATGCGCTCTTTCCCCGGATCGCCCGTCTCAACATGGATCTGCTGGAATGCATCGACGAGGAGCACCTCGACGTCTTTCTCGAATGCCTGCGCCGGCTCGAGCTGCGCGGCAAGGAACTGAGCGCGCTGGGCGCGGTGCCGGAAAAGGCCGACCGCCGATCGGGCGGCACGCGCCACAGGTGGCGTTGACCCGGACGACGCCTGCGCCAGGGAGCGATCGAAGACCGTCGCAAATTTGACAGTCTCGATGCAGCACGGTGCCTAGCATCCGGCACCACATGAACACCGACCACCTCGACGAAGCCCGCCCTGCCCTGCACCGCCGACGCATGCTGCTGGCCGGCGGCGCGCTGCTGGCGGGCACTGTCGCCGCCGGGGCCGGATACGTCGTCACCCACTCCGACCACCCGATTGCCATGGCCGATTTCTCCGACCTCGCCAACGCCATGCGCACGCTCGAACGCCTGCGCGAGGCACCGCTGCATACCCGCTCGGGTTGGGACCTGGCCCACGTGCTGCACCACGCCGCGCAGAGCGTCGAATACTCGCTCGACGGTTTTCCGCAGCTCAAGCCCACCTGGTTTCGTGCCTCGCTGGGCACCGTGGCATTCGCGGTGTTCTCCGCGCGCGGCCGCATGAGCCACGGACTCGAAGAGCCCATCCCCGGCGCACCGGCCATTGCTTCAGGCCAGCCGCTGGATACCGCCATCGACCACCTGATGGCCGCGCTGAATCGCTTCGAGCGACACAGCGCGGCGCTCGCGCCGCACTTCGCATACGGCGCGCTGAGCAAGCCGGAGTACATGCGCGCCCACCTCATGCACCTGGCGAATCACTGGGAGCTGGTGGACGCCGGCTGACGCGTGCCGGCACGCAGCAGCTGCCCATGCAACGGGCAGCCGCTGCGCAGGCTGTCCCTGCGCTCAGCGCGGCGTGTAGGTGATCTTCGTCGTGACGAAGTTCGTGGTCGTATCGCCCGTGCGCGCGGCGAACCTGAGCAGTTGGCCGCGATAGGGCCCTTCGGCCGCGATCCAGTTGTCCTGGTACTCGGTGCGGTCCGATCCGTCGACCTGCCGGAAGCGGACGACCCCCGAGAACTTGCAGGCGTTGATCGCGCCCATGGGCGTTTCGAGAGATTCCCGCCCGACGTAGGTGTCGGTGCCCGTGATGACCTGCTGGTTGCGGATCTCGCCGTTCGGGCCTTCCACACTCTTGACCGTGTAGTTCATGTCGACCGTCTGGCCGGGCGACATCGTGGGCGTGACAACCGGCGGGTCGTTGTACGCATAGTCCAGCGAACCCGCATCCTCGCCGCCGTTGCGCACGCCGTACCTCACGATCTTGCCGTCGATGTAGTCCATGTACTGCCTGTCGGTCGCGCTCCCACCGGTGCCGTAGTACTGGGTGCGCAACCGACGCACGGGGCTCACATCTCTGAAGGACTCGCGACCGCGAGTGATCGTGACCGTGCGCAGCTTCACGGTGTTGCTGCCGTTGACGATGTCCTGCTCGAGCTCCACCGTGGTGCCTTCGCGCAGGTCGGCTTCGTTGAAGCACGCGGCCGAGGAGTTTTCCGGAGGCGGCGGCGGTGGGGGCGGAGGAGGAGGAGGCGGCGGGGGAGGCGGTGGGGGCGGCGGAGGAGGAATGAACCCGATGCCACCTCCATCACCACCGCCTCCTCCGCCGCCACCACCTCCACACGCGGCCAACGTCGCGACCGCGATCGCGGTCAGTAGATGCCTTGCATTCATGAATCCATCCTCCATTCGTCCAGTTCAGATAAGGGCGCCCCAAAGCCTTGGCGTCTGCCCTGGCTTTCTCTCTGGCGCGGGGGGACTGTGCGGGAGGCGGGTCAGGCGCAACTAGTGCACAAAGTCATGCAGGTCCGGATGCCGGTGGCGGCGCGGGTATCCTCCCGGGCCATCGAAGACCCGATGGAGACAAGGCGGTGGACATGTACATCGAACAAGGCGGCGAAGGCCCCGACCTGCTTCTCATGCTGCACGGAATGGGCGCAACCGGCGCGGTGTGGTCGCCGATGTGCGCAGAGATGTGCGCGGAGATGCAGACCGATGCGGACACCCGGTGGCACGGCCGCTGGCTCGCACCCGATCTGCCCGGCCATGGCCGCTCGGGCAGGCAGGACTCCTACGCCATCGGCCAGCTCGCAGCGAGCGTGGCGCATGCCGTGCTGCCGCATCTCCAGCCCGGAGGACGCCTCGTGGTGCTCGGGCATTCGCTCGGCGGCGTGATCGCACTCGCGCTCGCCACCGGCTGGTTCGGCGTCTTGCCGCACCGCGTCTTCGCGGCCGGCATCAAGATCGCGTGGAGCGACGAAGAGCTTCGCCGCATGGAGACGCTGGCGCTCCAGCCCGCGAAGCTGTTTCCGACGGAAGAAGAAGCACAGGAGCGCTACCTGAAGGTCTCGGGCCTCGCGGCGGTTGCCGGCGCGGCATCACCGGTGGCCGCGCGAGGCGTCGCACGCGACAGTGAAGGCTGGCGCCTGGCGATGGACCCTCGCGCCAACGCAGTGGGCAAGCCGCCGCTGTCCGAGCTGATGGCGCTGGCGCGCTGCCCCGTTCATCTCGGACGCGGAGGCAACGACGCGATGGTGACGCTGGAGCAGACCCGTTCGCTCGATCCCGGTGCGCGAGATCTCGGGCCTCATGGCCACAACGTGATGGTCGAGGCGCCCGGGCAGGTCCGCGACTGGATGGCCTCCTTCGCATGAGGCACGCGGCCCGGGCGCCGCTTCTCTTTTTCAGCGCACTACTTCGATCCTGCGGATCGGTATCGCCGCCTCCGCGGCTCGCGCCCTCAGCTGTCCGCACCCGCCATCGACATCCTGCCCCGCCGAATGCCGCAGCTTCGTCAGGATGCCGCGCTCATGCAGCGTGCGGGCGATCTGCTCGCAACGCTCCAGCGACGGACGACTGAAGTCCACGCCGTCCACCGCGTTGAAGGGAATCATGTTCAGCACGCCCCACTTGCCCGAGAGCAGCCGCACGATGCCGTCGATCTCGTCCTGCCCGTCGTTCACGCCTTCCAGCAGCGTCCACTGGTACTGGATGGGGTAGCCGCTGGCACGCGCGTAGCGCTCGCCCGCCTCGACCAGCTCTTCAGGCGTCATGGCTGGCGCACGCGGAAGCAGCTTCCTGCGCAGCTTGGCCCTGGTGGTGTGCAGCGAGAGCGCCAGCGCAGGCCTCACGCGCTCGGTCATCAGCCGCTCGAACACGCGCGGATCGCCCACGGTGGAGAACACGAGGTTCTTGTGGCCGACGTTGCCGACCGTGCCCAGCAGCTCGATCGCCTCCAGCACGTTGTCCATGTTGTGAGCCGGCTCGCCCATGCCCATGAACACCACCTTGCGCACCGGCCTGCGCATGCGCGCGAGCGCGACCTGCGCAATGATCTCGGCGCTGCCCACCTGGCGCAACAGGCCGTCGCGGCCCGTCATGCAGAACTGGCAGCCGACCGCGCAGCCCACTTGCGAGGAGACGCACAGGCCGTCGCGCGGCAGCAGCACGCTCTCCACGGTCTGGCCATCGGCGAGGGCCACCAGCAGCCGCTCGGAACCGTCGGCGCCGGGATGCGCCGCGACGACGCGCGCGAGCCCCGCAAGCTCGGCTTCGATGGACGGCAACTCCTCCATCAGCGAAGCAGGAAAGAAGCTCGCGGGCAGGCGCCTGCCGCTGTTCCTGGGCAGCGCGTGGGACCACAGCCGCAGGATGCGCTGCTCGTGGCTGGGGCCGGCTCCGGCTTTTCGCAGCCGTTGTTTCAGTTCGTGGATTCGCATGCGCCGCCTGGGGCAAGGGGACTCCCGCACAGGCGCGGGATGGTGATCGACAAGCGCCAGATTGTGCCCGGCGCCGGGCGCTCACCCTTGCGACTGCAGCCGCCCGGCCTGCCGGCGGCTGTTGGCGATCATGGCCGAGCCGGCGAGGCACAGGGTCGCGAGCAAGGCCAGCGCCGAACTGGCGCCCCGGGTGAAGGCCGCCACATCCGCATCGGAAAGCCCCACACCAGTGCTTCCGAGAACCATGCGCTGCGAGCCCGGAGAGAGCCGCGCAAGCGCCACGCTCAACGCCAGTGCGGTTCCCACCATGATCCCGGTGTTCTGCAGCGTCGAGCGCACGCCGTTCGCGATGCCTCGCCGCTGGGGCTGCACGTTCTGCAGGATCGACGCGTTGTTCGGCGTCACGAAGCTGCCGATGCCCAGGCCGAGCACCCACAGGCAAGCGGCAAGCTGCGCGGCGCCGATCTCCGGCCGCAGCAGCGCGGCCAGCATTGCCAGCGCGCATCCCGCGAGCAGCATTCCGCACACGCAGACGGATTCGGGGCTGAAGCGCCGGATCAGCATGCCCGCCACCGGCGCGGCCATCAGCATGCCGAATGCGACCGGTGCCACACGCAGGCCAGCCTGCGAAGGCTCCAGCCCCGCGCAGGCTTGCAGGTACAAGGCCACCAGCACCAGCGGAGCAGCCTGCGTCATTGACAGCAGCAGGATGCCCGCGTACGCGGTGCGTCGCGCAGGATCGGCGAACAGCGACGGGTCGACCAGCGGGCTCGCCGAATGCAACTGCACCTTCGAGAAGAGCGCGATGGCGCAGAGCCCCGCGAGCATGAACGCAAGTACCGGCGCGCTCGTCCATCCACGCGCTCCCGCCATCGAGAGCGCGTAGGTCACGCCCCCGATGCCGGCGAAGGAAAGCGCAGCACCCGCGAGGTCGAAGCGCTCGGCACGCAGCGCGGCGCTCGCGGGCAAGACCTTCCACGACCACGCCAGCACACAAAGCCCGATGGGCACGTTGAGCATGAAGAGAACGCGCCAGCCCCACCACGACACGACGAAGCCGCCGGCCAGCGGCCCCACTACCTGGGCCAGCGCCGCGACCATCGCGAGGATGCCGAGCGCGAGCCCCATCCTGGTGCGACCGAATGCATCGCCCACGAGTGCGCTGGAGTTCGCCATGACACCCGCCGCGCCCACGGCCTGGCACACGCGAGCCGCCAGCATCAGTTCAGCATTCGGCGCGAATGCGCACGCGGCGCAGGCGGCGATGAAGAGCGACAGCCCGGAGAGAAAGAGCCTTCGCCGCCCCCAGAGATCGGCCAGCCGCCCGAAGCTGAGGATGCAGACCGTGCTGACCAGCATGTAGGACAGCAGGATCCAGCTCGCCTGCGCGGGCGAAGCGTGCAGGCTGCGCGCCGCCGCGGGCAGCGCGACATTGAGCGCGCTGAGATTAAGAAAGCACAGCAGCGCCCCCGCGCTGGCGGCGACGAGCACCGCCCAGCCCGTCCTGTCCGCGTCGTCGGTCATCGCCCTCTCAGTCCTCGCTCTTGAATCCCGATGCCTCGACGATGGGGCGCCAGTAGGCCCTGTCCTCGGCCATGATCCGCTTCACGTCCGCGCCGGGCAGCCCCGTGGGCTCCAGGCCCATGCGGTCGACCTGCGCGCGCACCTGCGGGCGGCGCATCGCGGCGAGGAAGGCCGACTCCAGCTTCGCGACCACCTCCTTCGGCGTGCCCGCCGGCACGAAAGCGGCATAGGCGGCGTTGGCGCGGTCGAAGGCGTCGTAGCCCGACTCCTTGATCGTCGGCACGTCGGGCAGCCAGCTCAGGCGCTTCGTGCCCGCGACGCCGAGTATCCGCAGCTTGCCCGCGCGGTGAAGTTCGAGCTGGCTCGCCAGCGCGTCGGCGCCGAGCGGCACGTGGTCGCCGATGATGTCGGTCGCCAGCGGCGCGCCGCCCCTGTAGCTGACCGGCGCGAGCGGCACGCCGATGGCCTTGGACAGCTGCAGCACGCTGAAGTGCAGCCCGCCGCCCAGGTTGGTCATGCCCACGCTGCCGCCGGAAGGATTCTTCCGCAGCCACGCGACGTACTCGGGGATCGTCCTGAACGGCTGGTTGGCGCCGGCCGAGACCACGCTGGGCACGTTCGCCAGGTGCGCGACGGGAATGAAGTCCTTGTCGACGTCGTAGTTCAGCCGCGCATAGGTCATCGGAAAGAGCACGAAGGGCGGCGTGCCGCCGATCAGGATGGTTCGGCCGTCGGGCTTCGCTACCTTGACGGCCTCGATGGAAATGCGTGACGACGCGCCGGGCCGGTTCTCCACCAGCACGGGCTCCTTGAACGTGGTGCGCAAGTCTTCCGCCAGCGAGCGCGCGAGGCTGTCGAGGGCGCCGCCCGGCGGAAATCCGATGATCAGCCGGATGGGCGTGCTGTTGTCGGCATGCGCGGCCGCGCCGATCAGGGCGATCGACGCGCCGAGAAGAAGTGTCTTGAGGAACGGGGCCATGGTGGAGTACCTGCGGAGTTGGAAAAACGGACTCAGAAGGGCAGCACGGTCAGCGCGTTGGCCGGCCGGTGCGCGGCCTCGAAGGCCGCGGCGGCCTGCAGCAATTGCTGGTCTTCGCGGAAGCGGCCGACGAGCTGCATGCCGATGGGGAGCCCGTCGCTGCCCGCGCCGCACGGCAGGCTGATGGCGGGATGGCCCGTGAGGTTGAAAGGCATGGTCCACGGGAACCAGTTCGACCGCACCTCGGCGAAGGATTCGCCGTCGATCTCGATGCTGCCGAACAGGTCCTGGTCGATGGGCAGGGCCGTGCGCGAGAGCGTCGGCGTGAAGATGAAATCGTGCGTCTCGAGCTGAGCCTGCACCGTGCGGAAGAGTGCCGTCCTGGCGAACATGGCCTGCTGGAAGGCGACGCCGTCGACATGCTCCGCGAGCGCGAGCTGCTTCAGCAGCGACGGGCTCAGCTGGTCGGCGTGCGCTGCCGCCAGCGGCGCGAAGCGCCCACGCCAGCTGGTGTGGTTGATGACCCGCCACACGGACTCGACGTCATAGCCCTCGCCCGGCATCTCCTCGAGCTGCGCGCCCATCGAGTGCAGCGTTTCGAGCGCGGATCCGAACGCGGCGGCGACGTCGGCTGAAATCGGCCGCCCCTTCGGCGTCGCGCAGTACAGGACACGTTTTCCGTGAAGGTCTCCGCCGGGCTTCAGCGCGTCGAAGTACGGCTGGGCCGGCACGCCGAGCGACCACGGATCGCTTCCGTGGGCACCGGTCATCGCCTGCAGCATGAGCGCCGTGTCGGCCACGTCGCGCGTGGTGGGCGTCACGTAGGTGTAGTTGCCGAAGGCGTCCTGCACCTGGCTGTGGGGAACCACGCCCAGGCTCTGCTTGAGGCCGACCACGCCGTTGCAGGCGGCGGGAATGCGGGTGGAGCCGCCGCCGTCGGTCGCAATGGCCAGCGGCGCCACGCCCGCCGCGATGGACGCCGCCGCGCCACCGCTGGAGCCGCCGCTGGTGCGCGTCGCGTCCCATGCGTTGCGCGTGCTGCCGAAGAGCGGCGCGTCGGTCAGGCACTTGGCGCCGAACTCGGACGAGGTCGTCTTGCCGATGAGGATGGCGCCCGCCTGACGCATGCGCGCGACGGCCACCGCGTCGCGCGCGGGAACATGGTCGCGGTGCAGCATGGAGCCGTAGGTCGTCCGCACGCCCTGCGTGTCGACGATGTCCTTTACCGTGAACGGCAGGCCGTGGAGCAGGCCCGATGCCTCGCCCTTCATCAGTGCCGCTTCCGCGATCCTGGCCTGCTCCATCGCCTGCTCGTGGCAGAGTGTGATGAAGCAGTTCAGCAGCGGCTGCACCGCGTCGGCCCGGCGAAGCACCTCGCCGACGATCTCCACCGGCGAGAGCTTGCGCTGCACGACGAGGGTGCGCAGCGTCGCGGCGGACATCTCGCAGATTTCGGACTTCGGAAGCGCGGGAAACGCGTGACGGGACGGAGAAAACTTTTGCATGCGCAAATGATTGATTCGCCGCATTCGCTAGTCCAATACTGTTTTCTCGAAAAGGCATATGGACAGCGTATGGCTACACCGGACTTCAGAACGCTCCGCTATTTCGTGGCGGTCGCCGAAGAACGCAGCGTGGGCAAGGCGGCGCGGCGGCTCAACATGGCGCAGCCGCCGCTGTCGGTCCACATCAGGCATCTGGAGGAGTCGGTGGGTACGCCCCTGTTTCGCAGGACGGCGCGCGGCATGGAGATCACCGACGCGGGCAATGCGCTCTTCCGGCGCGCGAAGGAGGCACTGCTGCTCGCCAACGAAGGCTTCGACGCCGCCCGCGCCATCGGCTCGGGCAGCAGGGGCAGGCTCACGGTCGGGACCATGATCGCCCTCTCCTACCTGGTGCTGCCCCGCCTGGAGAACGCGCTTCGCGCGAAGTTGCCGGACGTGGAGATCCAGTACGTGGAGCTGAACGCCGTCAACAACGTGTCGGCTCTCGTCGAAGCGGAGGTGTCGGTGGCGATCTGTATCCCGCCCATCGCCCAGCCGGGCATCTCGGTCGAGCGCATCGGCACCCAGCCGCTGATGCTGGCCGTGCGCACGGACTCGGCCCTTGCCCGCATGGCCAGCATTCCGCTCGATCGGCTCGAGGGCGTTCCGCTCATCGGGCTACCGGTGCCGGAAGGCGACGTGGACAAATCGGTCGTCGCCTCGCTGCTGCGGCGGCACGACGTCAGCATGCCGGTCGCGCAGCGGGTCGAGACCATGGTGTCGGCGCTGGCGCTTGTGCTCGCGGGCAAGGGGTCTCCTCGTTTTCAGTGCAATAAGTGACGGTACGAAAAGCTAGCACTGGCGCGGAGGTGGTGTTGGTAGATCGTTGATTTCATTGACTTTCCTGTTCACTTTCAAATCTGCGATTC